>Ga0326727_10000633_pt1 | contig 142082 bp, 124 predicted proteins | sample MB2enrmetagenome_FD_207643 | JGI IMG/M metagenome (GOLD analysis project Ga0326727, IMG submission 207643) | Lab enriched peat soil microbial communities from McLean, Ithaca, NY, United States - MB29MY | ecosystem: Environmental > Terrestrial > Soil > Wetlands > Peat | place: USA: New York... | reverse complement strand
GGAAGATGCTGGCGTCCTTGTTGTCCACGTGGACGAAATCAATGCCTTGAAAGGGTTCAAAGGTCGCCAACCCGATCCGCTCCCAGTGAAACAAATCCTCCGACATCGCCAGGGCGATCCGTGGTCCGCTCGGCCCAAGCGCCGTATAAGTCATGACGTAATGCTGGAGCGGCTCGACAAAAGTAATACGCGCATCTTCGCATCCGCCACCGCCGTTGGGCAGCCGCTCATAATCAGCCTCCGGCTCAAGCGCAATGCCGAGCCGCTCCACTCCGGACGGGTCGCCGGCTTCGTTGAATTTTACGCGGGCGATGCCGATACGTGAATAGTTGCCCTTGGCGACAAGCCGGGGAAACAGGTAAAGCTTGCCATCGGGGCCGCGAGCGGCAGCCGGATTCAGGACACCTTCGATTTCGTTGGGATTGCCCGGCTCCGGCTCCATTAACATTCCCAGGCGCTGTAAATGAAAGCCACTCATGGATTTTCCAAACACGCGATGATGGTTTCAATTACCCGTTTGGTTTCATCAGGATCTCTCACCCGGATAGACAGAGCGCCAGCTTGTTTGGCCGGATAGTCGTTCCCACCTGGAAAGACAGCATCCCCGATAAAAATCATCTCTGGAATGGGAATACCAAGGACGTCCCGGAGTTTTCGAATCCCATATGCCTTATCGATGCCAGGCTTGGTTACGTCAATGGATGTCGCGCCACCCAAGCGCACGGAGAATTCGGGGATAAGCTTATCAAGGAGCACTTTGATCTTTTTCCGCTTCGTGAAATCAGGGTCCCATTTCTTCTTCTCTTCGAGGGGAGCCTGTTGCCCCAAGCCGGAGAATGTGATCTGGCTACCCCGGTCTTCGATTAGCTCCCCCCACGTTCGGGCTGGCTTTACATCAGACGCCTCGGTTGCCTGCTGTAACGAACTGATGATCTTCTTTTTTTCCGCAGCAGTGAATTCCTCCGAATAAAGCCGTACCCAATTGGATTCATATTTGTAGAACTTGGTTCCGCAGGTGGGCAGGAGAGACAGATTCTTCAGGCGCTCGTCGTGGGAAAGATGCGCGAGCACCTGTTTTTCGAACTGTTGCCACGCACCGCCGGAGATAACGGACACTTTCACAATGCCGAGAAGAGAATTGAGCAGTGCGGCCATCTCGGCATCAAGGGATGCCTTGCTTTCAGCCAGCGTGCCATCCAGATCGAAAACAATGAGTTTTTTCATGGATTAGGTGCCTTCCGGAAGTGAAATTTCCAACAAGCTGATAACACCACGCGGTCGGCACAAACACGCTCCAACCACGGCAGGCAAGAGCAGCACATCCCCCCTGCCGATGGCGTAATTGGCGCCATCGTGCTCCACCTGCCCGTCACCGGCGAGGCACACCAGCACCCGTGGGGTTCTTTCGGCGCCGACTCCGAATGGCGATTCTGCGCAGAACCGCCACAATTCGAAATGGTCACAATCAAAGAGCCGCTCCCGCAACACCGGCTCTACCTCATCCACCATTGGCACCACCGGACCTATTGCACCTTGCGCAAAATCAATACAGGCCATTGCTTGATCTACTTGCAGGGGTCGAGGCTGGCCGGTCTTGGCGTCAACATGGTCCCAGTCGTAAAGACGAAAGGTCACGTCGCTGTCTTCCTGCACTTCAAAGACCACCACGTCGCCCAGTGAGTGAACCGTCCCGGCTGGTATGAAAATTCCGTCGCCGTTCTTCGGAGTGAAGGAGGCGAGATAATCCGCCACCGTTCCGTTCGCGAGCGCCTGCCGCAGACTTTCTGTCGTGCTGGCGGGCTTGAGACCCGCGTAGATGCGGCTTTTTGTCCCCGCCTCCAGCACCACCCAGGCTTCGGTCTTCCCGGTCTCGCCTGGAGGGATATGCTGGGTCTGCTGATCCGATGGATGCACCTGAACCGAGAGCGTGTCGCGCGCATCGAGGAATTTCAGCAGCAGCGGAAACCGGTGGAAACGGCTGGCCAGTTTTCCCAACAACTGCTCCGGCCACTGATGAAGCAATTGCCCGATGCTCCGTCCTTTGAGCGGCCCATTGGCAACGTGGCTGGGATGGTCATCACGGTCGCTCAACAGCCAGGCTTCGCCGATGGGGCCATCGCCGGGCAACGGAGCGGATAGCAGGTTGGCCAAACGCCGGCCGCCCCAGAGCCGATACTGGTAGATTGGTTCGAATCGCAGTGGATACAGAGGCATTTGATTCATAGTACCCACGTTGTCATGCGCATGTTTTTTCCATCGCGGCACTGTATTCGCCACGACGCGCAGCCCGGTTGCATTTGGCCCGGTGAAGGAGGGCGTGTTGGGCCGCTTTCACATTGGCGTCCTGGCCTGACCAGATTTCCAACGCCGGTTGCTGGATGGCGCGGGCAAACGAAAACGCCAACGCCCAAGGCAGTCGGGACTTGAATCTGACGTTCATCGCATTCAAACGGGCCGAGGCCAGTTCACCGGATTGGCCACCCGACAAGAACGCAATCCCCGGAACAGCAGCGGGGACGGTTCGCAAGAGACACCTCACCGTGGTGTCCGCCACCTCGTCCACATCTTCCACCTCGTCTTGCTGGCGGTCGGTCAATCTCACCTGAAACTGCTGTTCGCCGACGGCGACTTCTTCCACCTCTTCTTGCGGGGGACAGGTGAAGCCCGGAAGCACCATGTTGGGTTTCAGGATGATCCCCTCCAGCATTACCCGTTGTGTGTAGAGTTGGTTAAAAACCGTTCGCAGAACTTCTTCCGTGACCTTGCGGCAACGCTCCAAGGTATGGTCGCCATCCATGAGCACTTCCGGCTCGACTACGGGGACCAGCCCGGTTTCCTGGCACAATGCGGCATAGCGAGCCAACGCGTGCGCGTTGGCCTCGATGCAACCCCGGCTGGGAATGCCATCGCCTACGGCGATCACCGCGCGCCATTTGGCAAAGCGGGTGCCCATTTGAGAGTATTCAGCCAGCCGATCCCGCAATCCGTCGAGACCTTCGGTTATTTTCTCTCCAGGATGACCCGCCATGGCCTTTGCACCGGCGTCAACTTTGATGCCGGGAATGATTCCCGCATCGGTGATGACTTTGACAAAGGGAGTGCCATCTCTCTTCTGCTGGCGGATCGTCTCGTCGTAGAGGATCGCGCCACTGATGGACTCACTGAGACCGGGCGTGGTCACAATTAACTCCCGATAGGCGCGCCGGGCTTCCTCGGTCTGGGGAATGCGCAACCTGGCAAATCGTTTGTTGCAGGTTGGATTGCTTTCATCCATCGCCAGCAAGCCCCTGTCGCCGGCGACCAGCGCCCTCGCGGTAGCTACAAGCTCTTGGGCATTCATTGGTGATGATCCCTTGGTTGTGATGCTATTTCCCGACGGCGCCTGAAAGCGGCTGCTGCGGTTGGCCGCGAGGCAACCACGCGAAATCTTCGCTCACTACATAGATGATTATGGCCGCAAGCATTAACGCTACGCCGACCCAGAGACGCCCATCGTGATGCATTCGTTTCCAGTAAGGAAGGTGGCTTTCATGAAAACTGCTATGATCCGACCCGTGCCCCTGGTAATTGCGATCATTCATTTGGTTCCCTGCCTTTTTGGTGCCATCCACTTCCAATTACGAATCTCCGGCAAATCCTGGCCGTGCTTGTCGATATACTGCTTGTGCTCGATGAGCTTGTCTTGCACCGTCTGCTTCAGGTAGGCCCCTTTGGCACCCAACTGCGGCAGGCGATCCACCACGTCCTGCACCAAGTGGAATCTGTCCAGCTTGTTCTGCACCCTGATGTCAAAGGCCGTCGTGATCGTGCCCTCTTCCACGTAGCCGCGGACGTGGAGGTTGCGGTTGGTCCGGCGGTAGGTCAGCCGGTGGATCAGCCAGGGGTATCCATGGAAACCAAAAATGATGTGCCTGTCTTTCGTGAACAACGCATCGTAATCCGTTTCGCTCAACCCGTGCGGGTGTTCGGTTTGCGGCTGCAGCTTCATGAGGTCGACGACGTTGACCACCCGGATTCTCAGGTCGGGCAGATGCTGGCGAAGAATGGAAACGGCCGCCAGAATCTCGAGCGTGGGCGTGTCTCCGCAACAGGCCATTACCACGTCCGGCTCGCCGCCTTGGTCGTTGCTGGCCCATTGCCAGATGCCGATTCCTTCCGTGCAATGCACGACCGCCGCGTCCATGGTCAGCCATTGGGGCAGTGCGTGTTTGCCGGCGACCACCACGTTAACGTAGTGTCGGCTGCGTAGGCAGTGATCAAAGACCGACAGCAGACAATTGGCATCGGGCGGAAGATAGACTCGCACGATATCGGCCTTCTTGTTGATGACGTGGTCGAGGAACCCGGGATCCTGGTGCGTGAAGCCGTTGTGATCCTGCTGCCAGACGTGCGAGGCGAGCAGATAATTCAGTGACGCTATTTTCCGTCGCCAAGGCAGTTCCAAGGTTACTTTCAGCCACTTGGCGTGCTGGCTGAACATCGAATCGACGATGCGAATGAAGGCCTCATAGCTGTTGAACAACCCATGCCGCCCGGTCAACAGATAACCTTCCAACCAACCTTCGCACTGGTGCTCGCTGAGCATCGAGTCCAACACGCGTCCGGCAGGCGCGAGGAATTCATCATTTTTAACGGCTCGGGCGTCCCACTGGCGGTTGGTGACTTCAAAAACCGCGCCCAGAAGATTCGAGAGTGTCTCATCGGGACCGAAGATCCGGAAATTCCGTTGATCCTGATTCAACTTGGCCACATCGCGCAGGAACTTACCCAGCACGAGTGTATCTTGTCCGTCAACGGCACCGGGCGAAGGCACATTCACCGCATGGTCATGGAAATCCGGGATGCGCAGGTCGCGCAGCAACATCCCGCCGTTGGTGTGCGGATTGGCGCCCATTCGTCGGTCGCCCTTTGGCGCTAGTTCGGCCAGTTCCGATATGAGACGACCGTTTTTATCGAACAGTTCCTCGGCCCTGTAGCTCTTCATCCAGCTTTCGAGCTGCTGGACATGATCGGGATGCTCGGAATCCACCAGGAGCGGCACCTGGTGCGCTCGAAACGTGCCTTCAACTTGCAGGCCATCGACTGTCTTAGGTCCCGTCCAGCCCTTGGGCGACTTGAGAACGATCATGGGCCAACGCGGCCGGGTGGTATCTTTTTTGTCTCGCGCATTCTTTTGGATTTGCCGGATGTCCTCGATGGCCCCTTCCAAGGTCGCAGCCATGAGTTCATGCATTTTTTTCGGTTCGTCACCTTCCACAAAGTAAGGTGTCCAGCCGCAGCCACGGAAAAACTGATCCAATTCTTCGTGCTCGATCCGGGCTAGGACGGTCGGGTTGCTGATCTTGTAGCCATTGAGGTGCAGGATGGGCAGGACGGCTCCATCAGTAATCGGGTCGAGAAGTTTGTTGGACTGCCATGCGGTTGCCAACGGACCCGTTTCCGCTTCACCGTCGCCGACAACGCATGCGACGATCAGATCAGGATTGTCGAACGCGGCCCCAAAGGCATGGCTGAGCGAATACCCCAGTTCGCCGCCTTCGTGAATCGACCCCGGCGTTGTCGGTGCCACATGGCTGGAAATCCCGCCGGGAAACAAGAATTGTTTGAACAGTTTTTTCAGCCCGTCTTCGTCCTGGGTAATGTTCGGGTAAATTTCACTGTAAGTGCCTTCGAGGTACGTATTGCCCACCAGCGCCGGGCCACCATGACCGGGACCGGCGATGTAGAACATATCCAGGTCATACTTCTTGATGACCCGGTTCAAATGTACATAGATAAAGTTTTGGCCCGGCGTCGTCCCCCAGTGTCCGACCACCAGCGGCTTCACATGCGATAGTTTCAGCCGCTCCTTCAGTAGTGGATTGTCGTAGAGATAAATCTGGCCCACCGACAGATAGTTGGCGGCGCGCCAGTAGGCGTCCATCTTGTGGAGAAGTTCCAGAGTGAGTGTCTTGGCTTTCTTTTTCATGTCATGCATAAATCACAGTCCCACTTTCCGCAGACGCAAGGCCTTGCGATGGGCGAGGAACCAAGACTCATCGCGGTGCCGGCAGTGGTTTACGAACAGCAGGAGCAGGCCTCTTTGACTGCTTTTTCGATCACTTCACGCGTTTCGCCGGTGCGCTTCTGAATCCGACCGAACAATTCGTCGTGCTTGCCGTCGACGTATTGAAGATCGTCATCGGTGAGCTTGGCCCATTTCTGTTTCAGCTTGCCCTTGGTGATGTTCCAGTCGCCTTTGATTTCGAGTGTGTTCATAGCAGTTCCTTTTGTTCTTCATTTCCATTCGTCGTTAACGTAACGCCCAAAGCGCCTAGTCGGCGTGGACGTTGGTTGACGGTACGACATGCACTGGACCTCTCCTATGGGGTGTAACCCTACCGTGGATTATGGGTACCAGGACCCCCCCGCGAAAAACGGATCCAACCAAGAGATGTATTGAATCGCCCAGCCGGGGTTCCTTCAATTGGCCACGCCGAATCTGAGAATGCGGCACACCGAGCGAGCAATCATTAATTCTTCGTCTGTTCGGATGATGCGCACGGAGACTCGGCTGGTGTCTGTGGAAATTACTTCGGCATTGGCTGCATTGCGCGACCCATTCAGTTCAATGCCGAGGAAGTTCAGCCCCCCACAGATGCGTGCGCGGACGGCTGGGGCATCCCACTCGAAGGGCTCGTTGACAAAGACGCATTTCGGCATCGAGCTGGAATTGTCCAGTTTCGAGAGAGCCAGGTCTTGCTCCGCCGCCGATGGGTCGTATCCACGAGCCGATGCAAAATCCCACGGCGGCAGCCGCGAAATCGCGGCAGCGAAGGGATCGAGGAGAAGCTTGTTGAAATTGAAACGATGCCCTTCGCTGGGTTCGTAAGGGCCATCCACGCGGTACGCATAGAGTTGACCGGGCCCGATCCCCTTCACCCAAACGTGCCAAACGTCGCCGGTGCGGTTGCGCGCTGAATCCAGATCGATTGCCCGGGCGGGCGCTGCGTCTTCGGGATGGTCGAACAATTCCAGTCGAACGCGGCTAGCGTAACGGCTGAAAATGGTGAAATTAACCCCTTCTCCCTTTTCCTGAGTACCCAAAGGCATAGGAGAACCGGCCCGAACGTCAGCGTGCTCGGAGATCTCCGAGGTGCAATCATCCACCTCGCGTTGGGGTGTTTTGATCATCGTTGCCAGAGGATTCGCGCGTCTTCCAGTGGGATCGCTACGCCGTCGTGGTGTGGCATCACTCGCGCCGTATAGTCCGCTGGCGGGCGGGCCGCAGACACAGTCGCGCTGTAAACGTAGCCACCCGACGCGCCGACCAATTGGCGAACACGTTTCATCTCCTGCCGCACGGAACTGCCGCCGTTAACTCTGTTGGCATAGAGCTCGACTCGCACGGCCTTCGGGTCGATGTCGTCGAGATAGACGTCAACCTCATACGTACGCTGCTTGCCATTCGTCTGCTGCTTCACCTCGCCGAAGTGTAGCGTGGTCCATTTCTGTTCCAGACTGTGCTGGCAATCCACCAGTTGCTTTCCAACGGTGCCTTTGTTCGCAACACGCGAAAGGTAGGCAGTAGCTGCCGGGAGATAGTGTTGCTCTGTGTATTCACGCACCGCGCGGTCGGCGGAAAAATGCGGTGTCAGGCGTGCCATGCTTTCACGCATCCGCGCGACCCAGGCGGTGGGAATGCCTTTCTCGTTGCGGGTATAGAACTCGGGGACCACTTCGCGTTCGAGCCGTTCGTAGAGCGCTTCGGCTTCGGCTGCATCCCAAGCGGGATCGGTGCCATGTTCCTGACCATCCCCCAACCCCCACCCCACCTCAGGCGCGTAGGCTTCGGCCCACCAGCCATCCAATTCTGAGAGGTTGATTCCTCCGTTGACGAGCACCTTCATACCGCTGGTTCCACACGCCTCCCAAGGCCGCCGTGGCGTGTTGATCCAAACATCCACCCCCTGCACCAGGCGCTCGGTCAAATGCATATCGTAATCACTGAGAAAAATCGCATGAGAACGGACTTCCGGTTGGCGAATGAATTGTATCCATTTCTGGATCAGAGCCTGTCCCGCCGCATCCGCGGGATGGGCCTTGCCCGCGAGGATGAGTTGCACCGGCCGTTGAGGATTGGATAACAGACGCAGCAGGCGCTCCGGATCATGCAGCAGCAGGTTGGGTCTCTTGTAGGTCGCGAAGCGTCGGGCAAAACCCAGTGTCAATGCGTTGGGATCGAAGAGATGCCTCGTTTCCTCGACCGCCTCGGGCGATGCGCCGGCGGCGGCGTAGTGCCGCGCCAGACGCTGGCGAGCGTATTCAACCAGGGACTTGCTGGAAGCGGTGCGAAATTGCCAAAGGCTCTCGTCGGAGACGCGGCGAATGTCCTGCTCCAGGGTTTTCGTCGTCCCCAGCCAGCGGCCCTTTCCACAGGCCGTTGTCCAAAGATCGTCGGCGGCCGCCGAGTCCCAAGTCGGGTGATGAACTCCATTGGTGACGTGACCGATGGGGACCTCGTCCTCTGGCCAGTGTGGAAAGAGAGGCGAAAACAAGTGGCGGCTAACCTGCCCATGCAAGCGGCTCACGCCATTGACCGCCCCACTCCCCCGGATTGCCAGATAGGCCATGTTGAAACTCTCCGATGCGTCATCCGTATCCTGACGGCCGAGGGCCAGCAAATCGTGAACCGAAATGCCGAGTTTTTCCTGCGCATACCGGCCAAGGTATTGGTCGATGAGAGTCGGAGTGAAACGGTCAAACCCGGCAGCGACCGCCGTATGGGTGGTGAAGAGATTTCCGGCCCGCGTGGCGGCCAGCGCGACTTCAAAGGGCTGCCCGGTTTCTTCCATCAAACCTCGGGCGCGCTCCAACACGGCAAAGGCCGCATGGCCTTCATTCAAGTGACAAACTTCTGGCTTGATGCCCAGCGCACTGAGCAGCCGCCAGCCACCGATCCCGAGGAGCAATTCCTGCACGAGCCGCAACTCCGGCCCGCCGCCATACAACTCGCTGGTGATTCCGCGATGCGCCGGAAAATTCGCCGCGTCATTACTGTCCAGCAGGTAAAGCTTCACCCGACCGACTTGAACCTCCCAGGCGCGCAGCCAGACCGGGTAACCGGGCAGCGCGATCTCGAACCGTAACCACTCGCCGTTCGCTTGGCGCACCGGCATGATCGGCAACTGTCCGGGGTCGTTGTACGGGTAAAGAGCCTGTTGCGCTCCGTTCTTGTCAATCACCTGGCGAAAATAGCCTTGCTGATAGAGCAGCCCCACGCCGATCACCGGCACGCCCAGGTCGCTGGCAGCTTTGAGCTGATCCCCGGCCACGTTGCCCAACCCGCCTGAGTAAATGGGCAGAGCTTCGCTTAACATGAATTCCATGCTGAAATAGGCAACACAGGTCAGGGGAGCCTGCGGATGATGTTGCTGAAACCACGCGGGCGTCTCCGACGCCTGATGCTTGGCTCGCAGCAGGGCATCAACATTCTTACGGAAGGCAGGATCGGCCAGCACGCGCTGGAGTTTGTCCTTTGCGACAGTCTGTAGGACAACCCAAGGGTTTTGAGTGAACTCCCAAAGCGCGGGATCAAGCTGCCGCCACACTTCGTCGGCGCCATGATTCCACGACCAGCGCAGATCCAGGGCTAGCTCCGCCAAGGAATCGAATCCCTCGATTTCCGTCGGCAGAAGGCTGTAGATTGGGTGGCTGACACGTGTTTGTTTGCTCATGGTTTCTCCTTCAGTTGTGGCTCGGACGGAATCCCTGGTTTCTGTTGTGCCGCCTCCAAAGCGTCGCTGACAATCGTCTGGGCTTTCCGCGACGCAATGAGAATGGGGTCACACCCCTTCCGAGCATGACCCCAGTGAAAACCCTGCCACGCAGTATTATCGACTTGCGGTTGCTCCCACGAGGCTCTCTTTGGGAAGACTGCGGTCCGGCTGATGGTGTTCCGTCAGTTCCGGATTGGTGCGGTTGATGATTTCCTGGGCCCGAACTGCTTCCTCTGGGGAACCATGGGCAATCAGGACAAATTTGCCGGTCTTGATCGCGGTCTCGTACTGCACGATGCTGTCCTTGGGAATGCCGAGTCCGTACAAGCCGGCCCCCATCGCGCTCAAACCACCGACCACGACGGCGCCTTCCAGCGCCCCGACGATCCAACTGACCAACGGCCCAGCGGCCAGAACCTGCCCCAGACCGGGAATCCAAAAGAATCCGGCCCCGAACAGCAAGCCCCAAAACCCACCCCAGAAGGCTCCCGTCTTCCCCCAGTATTTCAAGCGGTCGCCGGTATTGTAGTAGCCGACCACGTGTTCATCCGTGTGATAGTCGCGTCCGACGATCGACAGTTTCTTCATATCAAAACCGGACCGTTGCAGTTCTTTGATGGCAGCTTCGGCTTCGGCGTGCGATTTGTAGATCGCCACGACTGAATTGTTCTTGTTCATGCTCTTCCTTCGTTGTTGGTTTTTGTGTTCATACTGCCAACTTAATCCAGGTAAACGTGCGGAAGCTATGGGGTCTAACCCTACTGTGCATGATGGGAAGACGGGCGGTGAGGCTCAGGCCAACGGGGTGCGTCGACGCCCGTGACCGATCACTAGAAGTTGATGAGCTGCATGCGGTAGAACTGGTTCGACACAACCACGTAATCACTGATCTCAGTGAGCGGCAGGCTCCCGGTCACGGTCACGCTGGAGGAGTAGTTCGTCCAGGTCTTCATGTCGAAACTCTTCTGGATCGTGAACGTGGTCACGTTTGTAGCCGTGGGCGCGGTCACGATGAACTGCACGCCAATGCTGTTGTCCGACGGGTAGTGGACGATCCCGGTAATTCCCGCTGTGACACCCGCCGCGTTGCTGACCGTCAGGTCAGCGCGTGCGGCAACCGCGATGGCCAACCAGGCCGTGGCCATCGCGATCGTTCTCAGTCTTTTGCATGTACTACCGGCTCGAATTGTTTTCATAACCGTAACTCCTCCGAGTGATTTTGGACGTTGTCCGCGCGGTGACATGACCCGCTCGCCAGGCATCAATGTTGATAAGCGCCGATATCCCACGCGCCGTTGTAGTTCGTGCGCGGCTTGCCGACGATGTCCGCCGTGAAGATTGACGCCGGCCAGTTCGTGCCGTTCCCAATCGCGCCCACGTCGTTCGTGGCCAGGCCGAAATTGTTGTTGGTCGCGTACGACGTGTAGGCCAGGAACGTGACGGCATTGGCGGTCGCCGGTCCCGCCAGATTCGCTGGCGTCACGCTGCTCGCCTTGTTGTAGAGGCAGAGAACGTTGTTGGTCGAAGCCCCGTTCGTGCCAATGCAGGAAATCCCCGCCTGATCGTTGTTCGTGCAGAGGTTGTTCACGACGACGACGTTGGAGAACACCCCCAGTGTGTCGTATGGCCCGACCTGTAGCCCGTAGTTGGCGTCCGCGAAGGTGTTGTTGGCGATCACGACGTTGTACATCATGCTCGTCCCGCCGCCCCCGCCAAAGATGATGTCAACCGCCGCCGTTCCCCCGGTAAAGCTCCGGTCGGTGTAGTAGAACAGGTTGTTTAGGTACTGGATGTCGTGGGCGCTCACCGGGTCGGACGCACCGCCAAAAAACCCGGCATACTCCATGTTGACGCTGGTGCAATCCATCACGCGCAGATATTCCATGCCCCCGATCTGGATCGCCTCCTGGTGCTTCGAGCCGCCGTAACTGGAAAGCACCACGGACTTGAACGTGCAATTCGAGATCGTGCTGTAGCCGTTCGGCGTTACACACACGTCCCCGTTCCCGCCCACGACCCCGTCTCGATAAACGTAAACGGTGTTGTCATGGAAAAACGTCGAGGCCAGATACGACGTGCTGGAGCTGAGGGCCAAAAAAAAGCTCGGATAGGTGTTGAACGTGAACGCACAGGTCTCAGAGGTCAGGTTGGGCGCCACGTACTTCGTAATGTGGTCGAGCTCGCACCCGATCGGGCTGTCCATCGTCACGTCGTTGTAGAGCGCCAAGTAGTGCAAGTTGACGTTCGAGCACATCGAGGCGCTGAAGTTGATCGCCTGATTCGTGAAGTTCGAGATCACGAGATTGTTCTGGCCGTTGTAGCTGCCGTTGATGGTCACAAACGAAACCGCGCCGCCAAACCCAAACTGCCCCGTGTTTCCCCCATTGATGATCACCGTCCCGTTGTGGCCCGCGTCCTGCCCCACCATGTACGTCACGTTCGCGCCGTTGGTGCCGCTGGCCAGGGCGATATACGCGTAGCCGGAGGAATTGGTTTGCCAGTAGGTCTGCGAGCTTGTGCCTCCGCTGATATACACCGTGTCCCCGGGATTCACGCCAGAAGCCGAGTTCAGGTTCGTCCATGCATTGGCCCACGAGGTTCCATTGTCAAGACCGGTGGCCGTGTTGTCCACGTACCAGCTTGCGCCGCTGTTCGAGCTGACTCCCGACGGTGTGGTGATGCAGGCCTCGGCGCTCGCGAGGGCGTCGTTGCCGCCGATATCAACGGCGATGATTGCGTAGCAATAGGGTGTGCTCGGTGCCACGGTCGTATCCGTGAACTCCGTTGCGGTCGTCGTTCCGACCAATACGCCATTGCGGTAGACCTGATAGCCGGCAAGTCCGGGCCCGCCGGTGTCCGTGGCGCTATTCCATCGCAGCGTGACTTGTGAGGACGAGGTATCGGTGACCATGAGGGCCGTGACCATGGAAGGAAGAATCGTCTGGCCGGATGGTTGCTCGGTTGCGTCAGACGTGGCACCTGCCGCATCGGCACTCGCATTGGTGGTGGCCGATGGATCGATTGCGGTTGCGTCATTATTGGCCGATGTCGAATCCGTTGGAGAGGCAGTTCCCGACGGGTCTGGGGCTGCAGGATCGGCGGCGTTGTCGTTAGCGTCCTGATAATTAGTCCAGGCGGCTTGAGGTGTCGGCCATGACCCCCAGCCAGCACCGCGCCATGTTTGAGCCGAAGTTCTGATAGGCGCAGCCAGGCAACTGAATGCGAGCGCGATGGTAAGAACGAAAATGCCATGACCACGAATTGTTCCCCGCTGATGAGCCGTTGTCTGGGTGTTTTTCATCATGCCTGACCCTAGCGGCGTTCCGTGAGAACCCGGAATTACTGGGTTCCCTATTTTCGACCGGGAAAACCCCCTAGAGAGTTCGCCTTGAAAAGGCCGTGACCGCTTGCGGCGGCGATGGGCAAGAGTACGACAAGAATGACTATGATTCTGGCTGGTCTCCGGGCCGGAGATGCTTGGGGTGCAAAACATGGACTGTTGTTCCTTTCAGCTTCATGGCTGATAAAAGGATCACTCCCTACCGACGCGTACGCTCAACAACTGCGTGACAACCGCGCTCGTTTGGGGTGAAGAAAACAACAGCGGCAGCAACAATACAGAACGGCAACGTGACCGTATTGGGTGAACCTGTGGCTTTTATTACGTAACGACGACTGACATTACTCTACTACTCCACTATCCTGCGGGGCGAAACTTCCTACGAACTTGAAGTAAGTTTCGCACAATCGAAGTGACAGTCAAGGTGTTTTTTTGTTTATGTCCGAAATTGAAAAATTTTCGGCTGGCAAGGTCAATCGGAGCGTCGGGTGCTCGTCTTAGGCCGCGATGATCTGGTTGCGGATGGCGTAGCGGACGAGGTCGGTTACGGAATGCAGGCGAAGTTTGTGCATGACATTGGCCCGATGCGCATCCACCGTCTTAACGCTGACGCCGAGTGCGACCGCCACATCTTTGTTGGTCTTGCCTTCGGTCAAGAGTTGGACAATCTCGCGCTCGCGGGCCGTCAGTTGCTCCAGCGGGCCGTCGGCACCGTTCGTAGCTTCCCTGGGGTTCAGGTAGCCGCTCAAGACCACTTCCGAAACCTTCCCCGTGAAAAACGGCTGGTGCTTCGCGAGTGATTCAATGGCGGAAACCAATAGCCGCGACGTGTCCGCTTTCAGAATGTAGCCGTGGGCACCGGCCGCGAGCACCGCACTCACCAACTGCTCCGACTCGTGCATGGTGAGGATCAGCACTTCGGCCTTGGGAATCGCCTTGAGAATCTGGCGCGAGGCCTCCAAACCATTCAATTCCGGCATCGTCACGTCCAATACGGTCACGTCGGGTCCCAGCTGTTTGGCCAACTCCACCGCTTGCCGGCCGTTGACCGCTTCCCCGCAAACTTTCCAGCCGGGCTGGTTTTCCAACACCGCCCGCAATCCCTTCCGCACCAGTTCGTGGTCATCGGCGATCAGGATTTGTATGGTCTTCATCCGCACTGGCCTCCCCGGGCGCGATGGCCCGTACGGTTGTTCCCTTTCCCTGACCACTCGATTCGACCTCGAACCGCCCGCCCAATTGACGCACGCGTTCGCGCATGCCGGCCAGCCCCACGCCCGCCTTCGCCACGGTGCCATCGCCCCGAATGCGCAGTCCGCGGCCTTGATCGGTTACTTCGAGGATGACATCGCCGTTTTCACGCGCGATCCGAATCGTGGCGGTTGAACTGCGGGAATGGCGATGGACATTGCCCAGACTTTCCTGCACCACCCGAAACAGTGCCCGCTCCGTCTCGCCTGGCAATCGTGCCAGGGACGGGCTGGCGTCCAGCGTCACCTTGATCCCGCTGCGCTGCGTAAACCCGGCGGCGTATTCCTCCACGGCACCGGTCAGGCCCAACTCGTCCAGCGCCGGTGGGTGCAGTTGGTAGGCCAGCGTCGCCAGTTCGCGCTGACTTTGCTCGATGATCGCCTGACTGTCGGCGAGGAGGTTGTCGGTGGCGACATCGCGGCCGGCGTTGCGTTGTCGTACGAGGTCGAGGTTCATCGACACGGCCAGCAACTCCTGCGCGGTCGAATCGTGCAGCTCGCGGCCAATCCGCCGGCGTTCTTCGTCCCGCGACCGCAACAGATGTCCAGAGAGCTGGCGCACTTCGTCCTCCACCTGCTTGCGTTCGGTGACGTCGCGAATGATGCCGGCAAGTTGGACGACCGCGCCGGTCTTGTCGGTCAGCGGGGTCAGCGTGACTTCCCCCACGATCTGGCCGACCGGGTACGTGGCGCTGGCTTCCCAGTTCACGGTTTTGCGCTCGCGAATTGCCTCCCGGCATTTGCTCCGCACACCGGCGTCGTAAGTTCCCGGCAGAACCTCCTCGATCTTTTTGCGAACCACCTGTTCCCGTGTGAGGCCGGTCAGTTTCAGGAAGGCGGCATTGGCACAGAGGAACCCGTAGCGGTCGTCGGCTTCAACTTGGAGCAGAAACAGACAGTCGGAAACACCTTGAAAGATCAGTGCGAGATGCTGTTGCTGGACGTCGATCCGTTTCAGCAGGAAGGCGGCGAATCCAAAATACGCCGTCCCCGTGATCATGACAAACGCCAGTCCCTTCACCAGTTCGAAGTCACGCAACTGGGCAATGGACCAAGCCGCGCCGGCCGCCATCCGGCCCGAGAAGAAAATGTATGCGCCGCAGAGAACCATGTACCCCAAGGCCAGGCACAGGGACGCCCCAATCGGATGAGCGGCGATGCGCCCTAGCCGGCCGGAGGAGCCCGCCATCGCCATAATCAGCTTCTTCGCCAGACGGGGTCTGATTCGCTCCTGGCGCTGTATGGCAGTGGCGGTTTTCTCGATGGATGGGGCTGGCATAACATCCTCCCTCAGACTCTGTTGCGGTGTGGAATCAGGGCGCGCCTGGCGGTTGCCCTGGCCCGGGGCGGACACGACAGCAACGCTGTCCCCAAGCGGCTCGACCCGCTCACGAATGCCGAGCCGTCCCCATCGTTTGTGCCTTTTGGCAACCGCCACACGGTTCACCTCAAAGCCTTTGTCGTTGTCCTTAATTTCCATACGGATGACTCGCTGAAGTTTCCGATGCTCACTCCCACAATCTCTTCATATCAAAGCCGGATAGCTGCAGTTTCCTGACGACCGTTCCGCTATCGTCGTGAAGAAAAATCCTGCCAACGGTACGTCAGTTGCCAAACGGGATGATGAGCCGTACGCCCACATACGGCTTGCTGCCCTGCCACATGTCGAGGTCGAGCTTCACCCGCGGGCTGGACCGCGGCTCTTCAAGAGAAGTTGCCCTCGTACGTCGCAGGCTGCCCTGATCAAAACTGAAGTCGGTTTGGCTTTGGACGTTCTTGGTGAAGCGATCGACGGCAAACACGGCTGTGTCGAGACCGTACTTGGCGGTCTCGATCTGGCGTTTGATGGGCGACGGAGTTTTTTGCGACGGGCTGTATTCTGCTTCAAAACGCTCCCACGCCTCGGCGTCCGTCGGCTTGCGGGAGGACACCTGAATCGGCTGGAGCTCACGCTCGGCAAGCACCTGATGTCCTGTCCGTTCGCTGATGTTGCTGCAAATGGACGCCGTCGTAATCGGGGAAACCGACAAGGAGGCCATCAAGAATGGGGATTCGGATTGTTGCGCTGTGGCGGACGGAACGGTTGACCAGCAGGAAACACAGGCGACCGTTCCCGATACGGTCGAGCGCCAGTGGCTGCGGATACTGTGTTTTCTGCAACGGTTCACGACGATCTCCTATTCCCCTGGCCCGCTAGTCCTTCTTTTCGTCGTCTTTCTCGGACTTTTGCTCGGTTGGCTCTCTGGTCGCCGCCGGTCGCTCGGCCACAGGCTTGGACTCAACCTTCGCCTCTGGCTTGCTCCCCGGCTTCGCTTCCACAGCGACCGGAGCGAGTTGTTTCTTCTCGCTCTCCGTCTGGAGCGCCTTTTCCTGCTGCGCACGTTTTTCCCCGTCGAGCTTGGCGATTCTGGTCTGCTCGTCAGCTTGGAGGACTTCCTTCTTCGTTGTCGCCGCTTGCGGCTCCGTCGTTGTCACAACTGGTTTCGCAACCTGACGCGGCTCGCTCGCGGGAAGTGCTTTCGCCGCTTGGCTGCGAACCGGCGTCTGGACTGCTTTCGCGCTGGTCGACGCGGACGTCGGGCGTTTGGCGAGGACTTTCGCTTCCTCTTTGTTGCGCAGTTCGCGAACCGGGACCGACTGGATCTTTCGTCCACTTGCCTTTTCGATGGCTGCGGTACTTGGGCCTTTCTTGTTAATGACGGCCTTGCTGATGGCGATGTTGTTCACGATTATTGTCTTGGAACTAACTGGATTCATAAACTGGCGTTCCTGCACAAAGACGTATCCCCTCGGCGCACCGCCTCCAACCTCCACGATGGCCCTACCCGACGGGCCCAGTGGCGCCCAGCCGACGTATCCGCCGCCTTCGCGCCAGGAAACCCACGCGGGCGCCCATTGCGTCTGCGGCATCCAATACCAGCCAAATTGCGGATTAAAATCCCAGCCGCCGTAATGGTACGTGGCCCACGCCCACGGCTCATCGCTGGCCCAGTACCAGCCGGCGTCGGTTTGCTGCCAGTACCCGTTGGAATAGGGGCTCCACCCAGAGGCCACACCGCCCGGGATCCAACAGCTTCCGTAGGATCCAACCACCTGCCAGCGCCCGTACGGGCTGAGAGGCTGATGGAAATCGCTGTCGGTGTGAATCGCCACGACCGAAACGCCTACCGATACCTCGGCTGCGTAGGTTGTGTGCCCTGTCAGCGTCCCCAAAAGCGCCGTGCAAAAGGCGAATCCGACTTCTCCGATAAAATGCCTGGCTCTATTCATGTAGCTATCCCCCTGCTCAATAGATCAAGAACGCGTCGTTGTTCTCGAAACACGACGATGTGGGCATCAATGCCGAGCCGGATGATTCCTTTAGCCCTGCGATTCCCGCAGGCGCCGTAAACGGTCTCGATGAGATTGCCGAACGTCAATGCCCTCTTCTTGTGATTGGCTTTCATGCCATGACGATAAGGGGGAAGCTCTGCGGGCGCTATGGGGTGTTCACCCCACCGGGAATCTCAGGAATCCCGGCGATCTCTGTTCGGATCCGCCGCCTCACTGCTTTCTTACGGTGACGTCAATGAGGCCGAAATCCGGGTCGGCCAGCCTCGCGAAGGCGGCTCGACTCAGGTCGATCTTGCGGCCCTCGTTGACCAAACGTTTCGTGGGGCCGCTATCGGTGATTTCGACAACCACGCTCCGGTTCGCGTGGGTGACGACCACCTTGGTGCCGAAATCGAAGAACCACGACGCCGCAGTGAGCCTGTCGGGATTGAACCGTTGGCCGTTGGCCATCAGTAGACCGCGCTGCTTTTCCCCATACCACGACGCCCGGTCACCGGCCTGACAGGTTAGGCATGAGAGAATGAGGAGCGCCGCGAGTGCTGGTGCGCGGGCTCGCTCCGAATTCTCGAAGAGCCCTTTCACAACATCACGATAAGACCAAACATCCGTGGCTGCTATGGGGTGTTTGCCCCATGGGGGCACGAATCCCTGGCGATCCCGGGGCGCGGCGATCACGCGCGAGCCAGATCCCTGCATGTTGCGACGAAAACGAAAAAGAGGCCGGTCCGCTTTCGGACCGACCCCTTTTCTTGTTACTCGCGCGGCTGACACCCATTTTGACAGGTCGGCGTGGGGGACGCCATTTTGCAGGCGGCGCCAGCGGCGCTCGTAAATTTCCGGGTGGCTACGCGGCCTTTTGGTGTTTAGCCCGCTCTTCGCGCATCGCGTCCTTGCCGGCTTCGACGGCCGCGGTCAGTTCCGCTTTCTTGCCCTGGACAAAATCCGTGGCATCCTCTAGAGCATCTGACGCCTTGCTCTTGAGATCGCGGCCTTTCTTGGCGAGCAAATCCCGCGTTTCCTTACCCGAACGCGGCGCGTACAGCAGTGCGGCCCCCGTCCCGACGAGCGCGCCGATGGCAAACGCGGCGAGATAGCCGCCGACGTGACTTGATTCATTGTTGTCTGACATGTTGCTCCTCTGATTTCTGTGGCTGGTGATGGTTTCGATTTAAGAACGCCTTCAAGAACTTCGCGATCCCCTTGCGAAAAATCTGTGCGTTGCGCGCCGCTGTCAGGATGGGTGGCTCCAGAACTGTGCCGACTTCCTCGACAACGCGGTCCACTCTCTCAGTCCAACCGCGCACAGTTTCGATCACGCGCTCGACGTCGTTGCACTGCTGGTGGGCGCGCGTGGAGAGTTCGTTGACGTTGTGCAATACCTCGCGGCTGTCCTGGACCAGCAGCGAAAGCTCGGCTTTGAGTTCCGCAAGCGTCTGCGCCATCCTTGCGGCCTGCTGGCGGAGTTGGAGCATTGCCGGAATGCAGAATGCGACGAAAATCACAACGGCGACGGATGCGAGAAACAAGGCGATCTGTAGTGCGATTGACATTCAGATCACGCCGTTCGCCGGGTTGTTGTTCATGACTTCAGGGTAGGCGGTGAGACTGTGCGGCGACTATGGGGTGTTTACCCCATGTGAAACCCGGGGGTTCAATTCTGACAAGAGACTTCGGGGAGGCGGGAGGTCCGGCAACTAGACGATCGTTAACTGGACGCTGCTTTCGATAATGCCGGCCCCGATGGCGTAGCGGGTGAGACCAGAGATCTCGTGGATGTTGAGCTTCGCCATGAGATTCTGCCGATGTTTTTCGACCGTTTTGATGCTGATACCGAGTTCCGATGCGGTCTGCTTATTGGCCTTGCCTTCGGCTATCAATTGGAGCACCTCCAACTCGCGCGAACTCAGGCGGGCGATTCTCTTCTTGAGCGGCCCGCCTCCGTTCGGAGACTTCTGATTGTGAAGGCGCTTGTCAATAGAGGGGCTGAAAAATGTGTTTCCGTTCTGCACCGTCCGGATCGCCCGGGACAGATCGTGCGAGGAGGTTTGTTTGATCAGATATCCAGCCGCGCCGAACGCAATCGCTTGCTCGACGTAGGCGTCATCGCTGTGCGCGGAGAGAATGAGCACCTTGGCGCCAGGAACGGCCTTGCGAATTTGCCGGGTGGCTTCCAACCCATTGAGCAGCGGCATCGCGATGTCCATCACGACCACCGCCGGACGAAGTTTCCTGGTCAATTCCACCGCCTGGCGACCGGTTTGCGCTTCGCCGATGACCTCGATATCGTCTTCGGCCTCCAACAACTTCCGAAACCCCTCGCGGACAACCATGTGATCTTCAGCCAGCAGGACGGTGATACGTTTCATAAATGCTAAACCCTGTTGCCGTTGGTGAATGGGACCTCGGCGTGGATGGTCGTACCCTGGCCCGGTGCGGATTCGATGCGCAGACTACCGCCGACCATCTCCACGCGTTCGCGCATGCCGAGCAATCCCAATCGTTTGTTCCGTTTGGCGCGTAACACCCGTTCCACCTGAAAGGACCTGCCGTTGTCTCGAATGGTCAGGCCGACGGCACGCGGAAGTTTCCGGACGCTGACGTCCACCTGGCTGGCGCGCGCATGGCGGCCGACATTCGTCAGCGCTTCCTGGACGACGCGATAGAGGACCGTGCGTGTGACGGTGTCCATTCGTTCAATCCTGCCAGAAGTAAAGGTCGTGAAATGAATGTGAACGCCCGTCTGTTTCGTAAATCCTTTCATAAACGCATGGAGGGCGGGAACCACCCCCAAGTCGTCCAATACGGCCGGGCGCAATTCCCGCGCGAACCGATGGACGATATCCACCGACTTCTCGACCATCCGTTGCGTACTGGAGATCTTATTCTGGAGGCCCTTCGTGTTGTGTGAAGCCTCGATTTTTAAGGCCGCCAGCCGGACATTGATACCGGTCAAGGTCTGGGCAATTTCATCGTGCAGCTCGCGGCTGATCCGTTTGCGTTCTTCCTCCTGCGCCAACAGGAGCTGGCGGGATAGCAGCCGCAACTGTCCCTGCAAGTGGTGCGACTGCTCTAGTAACTGACTGTAGTGTCGCTCGCTGTTGCGGAGGGATTCCTCCACCGTCTTGCGCTGGGCGATTTCCTGTTTCAACCGCTGGTTCGAGTCGGCCAAATCCGCACTGCGACGGTTCGATATCTCAATCATTTGATTCAAGCGGATGTTGGCTTCGCGCGCGGTGCGATGAGTCTTCTCGATTGGGGTGATGGCCTCGGCAAAAAACTTTCCCGCCCGCCGGACCATCGCGTCCCGGGTTCTGGCGGAGCAGCCTGGCAACACGAGGGCAATGAGCGCACGCTCGTGAATCCTGGCCAGATCCAACGTCTCCAAATTGAGAACCATGGCCTGCCGGCCCAATCTCTGGGCCGGCTCAAAGCTTGCCCGTAAGCCATGTTTCAAGTGTTTTCGCAACGCCGCCTGATAGCACCGCGATAAACCAGCAAGCTTACGCGCCATGTTATTTGCCGACTTCATCAGAGAACCGATTCAGGTTTTTCTTGGATTTTTCCACAAGGCGTTGCGTGTTGGCGATCTCTTTTTTCAGGCCCTTGGCATTGGTCGTGGCCTCGTTTTTCAAAGCCAGCAGGCGGACATTGATTCCCAACAGCGTCTGGGCGATTTCGTCATGCAATTCGTGGCTGATCTTCGTCCGCTTGTCCTCCTGCGCCAACAAGATCTGATGGGTCAGATGCCGTAAATGCTCCTGCATGAGGTGCGACTGCTTCAATAAATTGGCACGATGTTTCCCGCTTCTTTCAAGGGCCTTCCTCCGTGGCTTTGCGCTGGACGACGCTCCGTTTCAAGTGACGGCCAGAGGCAGCCAGTTGCACTGCTCGTCGGTCGAGTGTCTGGGCCAGTTGATGCATGTGGACGTTGACCTTGAGCGCGGCGCGATGCGTCTTCTCAATCGGGGTGATGGCCTCGGTAAAGAACATCTCCGCTCGTTTGATGATCCCATCTCGGCGGCTGGAGGCTTCCAGTGAGGCGACCGCTGCCTCGTGAATCCTGGCCACATCCAACGTCTCCAACCCGAGAACCAAGGCCCGGCGTCCCAGTCTGCGCGCCGGTTGCAAACTGGCCCGCGGGCCTTGCTTCAGATGTTTGCGCAAGGCCGCCGCATATCGCTGCGATAACCTGGCTGTTGTTCGCTTCATAAATACAGTCGGAATCGTGTACCTCTTGATCCATTGTCACTCTCGGACGATTCCTTCAAACCGTCTATGGGGTGTACACCCCATGGCACAAGGTTAGCCCCTTGGGTAGCGTACAGCGTGTGAGAGTCGGAAACTACTTATGGGGGCGATTGGCAGATTGGGGGAGATGGCTTGGACGCAGTGGGACGAGTTGCGATATTCGGCGGCGGTGATTGGAACCGTCCTGTATGTCTGCGTCCGTCCGTGGTCGTGGAGACGCACGATGTGGAACCTGTTGGCGCAGCAGGTCCTGACCATCGGGGTCGAACCGCTCGGGTTTGTCTGCGGGATAGCGGTGTTTGTTGGGATTTCCGTGGTGGTGCAGCTCTCGTTCTGGACCGGCGAAGCGGGGCAATCACAGCTGCTCGGTCCGTTGTTGGTGGCCGTGGTGGCGCGCGAACTCGGCCCGGTGCTGATCAACCTCGTCGTGATTGTCCGCAGTGGCAGCGCGATGACAACAGAACTGGGAGTCCTCAAAATCAACGGGGAAGTCCGGGCTCTCGAAGCGCAGGGAAGCGATCCATTCCTCCATCTGGTGGTGCCGCGCGTGTTGGGCGTGACGGTGTCCACATTTTGCCTGACGATCGTTTTTATCCTGATCACGTTTGGCAGCGGTTTTTTGTTCGCGGCCTGGGTGGGGAAAGGCAGTGGCGATTTGCTGTTATTTGCGGACACCGTGTCGAGCGCGGTTCGCCCCACAGACGTATTCAGCATCCTCGCCAAGAGCATCCTGCCGGCCCTGTTTGCCAGCGCGTCCTGTTGCATTGGCGGGCTGGGTGTCGGTGGGTCGGTCACGGAAATCCCGCGGGCCACGCAACGAGCGCTCACACGGTCTGTGGCGGGACTGTTTGTAATCTCCGCCGTGGTGTCGCTGCTGACCTATTTGTAGCCATGAACGAAACAACGGACATCTTGCACTTGGACGATGTGGTGAATCAATCATACGGAGCGAGTTGATGGAAGAGCGCTTCAAGTTTCGGCACGTGCACGCGATCACGGGCACATTCGTCCTCGCCGTTGTCGCCGTGCTGATCGCCACCATCGTGTTGACGGGCCGCAGCCAGCACTGGTTCCGAAGCAATGTTACGCTGCGGATCGTTCTGCCCGCGACCGGCGCGGCGGGCATCCGGCAAGCCTCGGAGGTGTACTTCCTGGGTACCCTCGTGGGGACGGTCTCCGATGTCAGCGTCCATCCGACCGGGCGCATGGAGGCGCTCGTGAACATCCGTCGCGACTTCTTTCTGTTCGTGCGCGCGGACTCATCGGCGGTCGTCAAACGAAAATTCGGGGTGATGGGCGATGCCTACTTTGAGATCACGCGTGGTCATGGCCAGCCGTTGCCCGAAAAGAATGCCTCCATCATCTGCAACGAACTTCAGCCCAGCGCCCTCGAAGCAGCGCTGGAGGAAGTCCGCCGTGAGGCCGTGCCCGCATTAAAGAAACTGAGTGCAGGCCTCGACACGTGGACGGCACTGGGCACGAACCTCGTTGCCGCAACGGAGCGCCTGGACAAACTGATTGTTCGCGTGGACGACATGGCCACTGACCTCCAACAGGGCAAAGGCACGGCGGGCCGATTGCTGACGGATTCGACAGCCGCGGATGAATTGGAGGAATTGCTGGCCAGGGCCAACGCCTCGATGGACGAACTGAAGCCCATTCTGGCCAACGTCCGGCAAGCGAGCACCAATTTCCCAGCGCTCGCCGGTTCGATCAACCAGAGCGCCCAAAACCTGCCGGCGTTGGTTGCGCAGACCCAGCAGACCATGCACGAGATCGAACGGCTGGTCCGGGGGATGCAGCGCTCCTGGTTGCTCCGCGGCGCGGTCCGACAAGCCGATGCCGATGCCGCCGCTACCAACAAAGCCAGCCGCGTGCAGAAGCCGTAAGACACGCCGAGCAGGATCGGCCTTCAGGAAGCGCCTTCAAGCCATCCGCGGTAGGGTTTTACCCCATGGCGAGGGGTCACCTCATCGCGTAGCGTGCTTTCAACCCAAAGATGTAACAACAGAAAGCAGGAAATATCATGAGAGTAAGATATTCATTGGCGCTGGTAGCGGCGGTGGCCGCGCTGGTGGGCAGCAGCACGCCAGCACGCGCATCCGAGACGGATGACCGCATCGAGTCCTCGTTCAAGAAGAGTTACGTCTATAAGACGTATCTGAAGGACGAACACATCAAGATCAGCTCCAAGGATGGAGCCGTCACCTTGACGGGCGACGTGTACAACGAAACCCACAAACCGATGGCCAAGGACACCGCCGCAGCGTTGCCCGGGGTTACGAGCGTGGACAATCGCATCACAGTCGTAGGCGACCAGCCCGCCGAGAGCTCGGATACGTGGATCAGCATGAAAGTGAAAGCGGCATTGCTATATCGACGCAACGTCAGCGGCACCAAGACCGAGGTGTACGTGAAAGATGGCATTGTGACGTTGAAAGGCGTCGCCGGCAACCAGGCCCAAAAGGACCTGACCACCGAATACGCCAAGGACATCGACGGTGTGAAAAGCGTGCAGAACGAGATCGTGGTGTCGGCGAGCCTGGAAACACCCAGCGAAACAATGGGCGAGAAGATTGATGACGCATCGATCACCGCCGAGGTCAAGGGGTCATTGCTGATGCATCACTCGACCAGCGTGCTCAACACCAAGGTCACGACCAATGATGGCGTGGTCACAGTCAGCGGCAACGCCAGGAACGATGCCGAGAAGGCTCTGGTCACCAAACTCGTTGGGGACATCAACGGAGTGAAAAGCGTGGTCAACAACATGACCATTGAGGCGACCGTGTCCAGTAACAAGTAGACAACCAGTTCGCTGCTCGCTGGTGCGGGGGCGATGAGGGGTGCACCAGTCGGTAGTGAACCGTAGCAAACGGAAAGGAAAGCAAACATGAAGACAGAACATGTAGGAATGATTGAAACGGTAAAAGACGGGATTGTTGCCGCAATCCAAGGGACGGGTGACATTGTCAAGGCGACGGTGGACACCATTACCCAAATGCTCGCCACGACGATAAAAGATACCGGCAAGGTGGGCACGTCTGTGACCGATGTTGTTGCCGACGTCGCGAGCGGCGCGATCCGCGGCGCAGTGCAGGTCGGCGCCGACCTGGGGCATGCCGCGAAAGGGATTATGGTCGGGGTGCTGCGCGGCACCAAAGAGGCCGGCACGGAAGTCATGGCTACCATCAGCCATACCGCCCATGTCACGATCCGAGACACGGCGGAGGTCGGTGGCGACCTTGAGGCCGCTACCACTGGTCTTGTGGAAGGGGCGATCGTCGGCGCCAGAGAATTGGGAGTCAGCGCCGAGGACGCCGCATCGGCAGCGGCCGATGGGGCGTTGAAAGCGGCCGGCAAGGTCGGTTCGACCGCCGTGGAGACAGTGCGCAAAGCGGTGACCAAGACCGCGCATGGCGCCAAAGTTGAGTTGAAACAACCCAAGGTGGCTGTGCCGGTAACAAGTTGACATCAAACCACTGTTCGCTGGTGCGAGAAGTAAATGGCGCACCAGCCGGCAGTGGAAAACAAACCAAACTGAAAGGGAGCATCATATGTTGTACACAATAGCCGTAGTACTGCTTGTCCTGTGGGCGCTGGGGCTGGTGACGAGCTACACGATGGGAGGGTTCATTCACCTCCTGCTGGTGGTTGCCATCGTCATGATCCTGGTTAACGTCATTACCGGCCGCAGAGCCGTGTAATAAAAGTGGTTAAAGAAGAAAAGAAAACTGGAGGTTCGAAATGAATTCAAAGACGATTGCCGTCATACTGATCGCACTCGGCATCGTGGTGCTTGCCTACTCAGGCATCACGTATACGACAAGAGGAAAGCCCATCAGTATTCTCGGCGCGCACATCGAGACCACCCACAGCCACTTCATCCCTCCGGTGGCCGGTGCGCTTGTGCTGGCCGGCGGGATCGTGTTGCTGATCGTGGACCCCAAGAGGGCCTGAGTCATGATAAAGATGGCCAACTACACGGGTGTTACATTTCTCGGATGCCCTCCGCTGTTTAGGAAGCTCTTCCGTAACTAGATGTTGTTGGGGTCGGCGATGCGCGGCCCATCCGGTCGTTTCCACTCGTGGGTAGGTTGGCTGTCGGCCTGTTTGTGGACGCCAGTTGCTTTATTCACGACTGGTTTCTCACGTGACCGTTTTGTGGGGACTCGGGAGGGCATTTCCCGCCTCTTGCGTCTTCGGGTCATTGGTTCACCTAACACTTCGTGACAGAACCGAAAGACAGTGTCACTGGCGACCGGCACGTTAACGTTGCGTAGAATATCGGCGATGGCCGCGTACGACGCCCTTTTACTCCTCAGTTCCGCGATGCTGTCTTTCAGCGGCATAAGCTTCCGAAACTTGGTCGGATGCCGCGGCACATAGTCTCGGATGGCTTGCGCCAATCGGGCTGAAACCAAATCGGTTGCGGAATCAGTTTTCATACAGATACCCCTCGGATTGTAGTTCGGACAAAAGTTCCTAGCGTACGCTAGGAGCCTTGCGTGTCCTCTTTCCATGTGCGCCAGTAAAGCACAAGCCCCGAACAAAGTTGCTCCCGTTTGGGAACAACTTTTCGCCTCAGATCAGGTACATGTCGGGCATGTTATCTAGAAAAGTGCAATACAGCCTGGCCAATGCGAAGGCATACTTCGAGGAACACCTGTCCACAGGTGATTATTATAGCGAAGGGGTAGCCGTTGCCGGACAATGGTTTGGCAAAGCAGCGGAGTCCCTCCATCTCTCGGAAACAGTCAAACGTGACGAGTTCCTGCATCTGTGTGACAACCTGGACCCGCGCACTGGCAAACTCCTCACGCAACGGCTCAAAACCACCCGGAGCGAGGTCAGTGATGACGGACAGGCGCGTACCGTGGCCAACCGTCGGGTATTCTACGATTTCACGTTCTCGCCACCCAAATCGGTTTCGATCGCGGCATTCGTCGGCAGTGACAGCCGTATCGTGGACGCCCATGACCGTGCCGTGCGCGTGGCGCTCCAAGAACTGGAGCGGTTGGCGGCGACCCGCGTGCGTACCAAGGGCAGCATGTCGGACCGACCCACCGGCAACATTGTCGCGGCGACCTTCCGGCACGATACGTCCCGCGCGTTGGACCCGCACCTGCACAGCCACTGCGTTGTGTTTAACGCGACGTTTGACCCAGTGGAACGTCGCTGGAAGGCGCTGGAGACCTTGGAGATGGTGCGCGCAAGGAAGTACGTCGAGAACGTCTATTACCACGAATTGGCCCGCGAACTCAGGGCATTCCGATACAACCTGAAACAGAACGCTCGTGGTCACTTTGAAATCCAGGGAGTTTCTCCGGAACTCTGTCAACGATTCTCGAAGCGGCATCAGGAAATCGACGAGAAGACGCGCGAATTGCTGGCCAAGAAACCGCATCTCGCGAAGGGTAATGTGTTAGAAATCCGTAACAGCATCGCCCAAAGCGAACGGCTGCGTAAGATCAAATCGGTTCGGCTAGCGGAGCTGCGGAGTCTCTGGACACGCCAAATCTCCCCCGCTGAGAAAGAGGCCGTCGCATCGTTGAAGCATGGTGTGTCACTCAATCCCAGCGACCGCGTCGCAGGCAATGCCTTGGCCGCTGTCGCTTGGGCCGAAGAACACCTATTTGATCGCCACCCCGTGGTGCCGGAATATGAGCTTTGGCGTCACGCGTTGGAACATGCACGCGGTGAGAACATCACCGTGGAACAAGTGCGCAATATCACCCAAAGCAGAGGGTATATCCGCGATGAACGCACGCCACACCTCGTTACGAGCAAGGCAGCTCTGGAGCGAGAATGGGACATCGTATGCCTGGCCAAGTCTGGGATTAGACGGTTTCGTCCCTTGGGCGATGCCCAGTCGATCGGCAACGCCAGTCTCGATTCAGAACAGCGCGCGGCAGTCAAGCATATCTTGAGTTCCCGTAGCTTCCTCACATTGTTTCGCGGCGGCGCTGGCACCGGGAAAAGCCATGCCCTGAGAGCAGTCGGTGATGGATTGCAAAGAGCGGGGCATCACATCCACGTCATCGCGCCGCAACGACAACAGGTCATGGGTTTGGAACAGGACGGATTCAGAGGAGTTCAAACCGTAAGCGAATTCCTCGTGAGAAAGCCAATGCCAGAGGGTGCCGTTGTCCTCGTGGATGAAGCCGGCCAAATCGGAGGCGAGCAGATGCAGCAGCTTCTTCATTACGTCCGCAACGGTCGTGGTCGTCTCATTCTCTGCGGCGACACACGGCAACACGGAGCGGTGCAAGCATCCGACGCACTTTGGGCCATCGAGAAGTACTCGGGCCTGAAGGCGGCTGTCCTGAACGAGATTCACCGTCAAGACCCGGCGAAGGCCAAGACCCCGACCGAGCGGCGGCAGATTGAAGAGTACCGGCAGGCCGTTCGCGAGGCATCCGAGGGGAACCTCGGTAAATCATTTGATCGTCTGGACAAGCAATCGGCAATCATCGTGTGTTCGCCCTTCGACCAGCAGGACAAACTCGCGGAGTGTTATGTCAACCTTACTGGCAAGGGACACTCGGTTGTGGTCGTTTCGCAAACCTGGTCGGAAATTCACAAGGTCAATGATCGTGTGCGGGCGGCACTTAAGTCCCGTCATCAGTTGGGCGACGAAGAACATACGGTCACAGCGCTCGAATCTGTCGATTTGACCGACGCTCAAAAACGTGACCCACGGTTCCATACCGACAAAACAGTCCTCGTGTTCAATCAAGATACCGCCGGGTTTCGCAAGGGCGAGACAGGTCGTCTGAGGAGCATCACGGCGAAGGGGCTTGTGGTCGAAGGTGAGAAGAAGATTCGTGTCATCCGATTCCAGCATCTGTCTCGCTTGGCCTTCTGCCAACCACGCGAATTGGCTCTTGCCTTTGGAGATCGCCTACAGTTGAAAGCTAATAGCAGGGCCGCACGTGGACAACGTTTGGTGAACGGCGAACTGGTCATTGTGAACAAGGTTCTGGCCGATGGACGAATCAAACTTCAAGACGGAAGGGTTCTCGGAAATGACTACCGCCGTTTTGTTCGCGGTTTCGCCATCACGTCGTATGCCTCGCAAGGCAAGACAGTGGATTACGTCCTGTTTTCCGACTCTGCCGTCAAGGTGGCTACGAACCAACAGCAATGGTATGTGACGATTTCCCGTGGACGGAGGGGAGTCCGCATCTTCACCAGCGACAAGGCGCAACTTCGCGAGAATATTGTTCGCGCCGATAATCGTACTCTCGCCATGGACTTCGTAAACCAAGAGTTCGTGCAAAGACTCGACATCCACCAATCGCATTCTGTCGGGAGGACCCTGTAAAGAAAAGTCACACCAACGACCAATCGGACGACGACACGCTAGGTCGCTCGCGGCTTTCCTGCGGTGTTCAGCATTTTCAACCAAAACACTATCCAGCCGTTGTCACACCGGTTGTCACAAATCGTCGCAAAAGGAGCCAAATCGGGCAAAACATACAAACACCGGGAAAGTGAAGAATCGCTATATTTTATAGAGTGTTTCTCGCAATCCAGACGCTTTCAGCGAGTTGCGAAAATGGCCTGTTTTGGATTTACAGTCTGCCCCGTTTGGCCACTTCGGTACCTCTCCACGACTGCCGTCGCTCGCAGCAAGCCGGCACAAGCAAATTGGCGAGCCGAAATAGTTACACGGTTTCGTCTGGGAGGCAAGATTGTTCGTGTCTCCACGAATACCGACTCGAAAACGACCGCCAAGCTTGGGACCAGTCTAAAACTCCCAATGGAATCTTCCGCCAACGACTTCGACGGGGCCGCGGTCGCGGTTGAACGCCGGGTCGTCGATGAATTGGAAATCAACGGCGACGCGAACTGACTTGCAGACTTGGAAATCATAGTACGTCTCCACGACTTTCTCCATGCCGTACGACAGATTGCCGTCGCCCGCGAGAATCCCGGTCCCGCCCGCCTCCAGGAATTCCTGATGAATGCGGGAAATGCCGCTGATCACAAACGCCGCGCCGAACGTGTCGTTCGGCCGGCGCCACCGCTCGCCCTTGACGCTGATGCCGCCGGACCCCGTGTACCCAACATCGTTAAAGCACCACGGTTCGGTCCGGTCATTGTTCCATCCCAGCCGCGAAAACACGCCCACGTCCTTGACGACTTCCTGTTCCACATTCAATCCAAAGCCGTACTTGTACCGGTACTTCTCCGTGGCCACGATGTCTGCGGGACGGATGGGACTGTCGAGCGCTGACCTGAACCCCGGAAACCGGATAGTTTGCAGAGTGAGTCTTGGCCGCTCAAGTGGCGCGGGAAGAGGTCTGGGCCGATTGCAATCTGGCGCAAGGCGGCTCTGAGCGTCCGCACTCGGCGTCGTTTTGTTGCGGTTACCGGCGGCAATGTTCCGCCGAATGATCGAACCCGGCGGATACTACACCAAGTTAGTGTTGCTGTGGGCTGCGGGAAGTTGTATGCATGTCTTGTTGTTTTCCCCTCAGGAGATCGACCGATTACGACGGCGAAAATCAGGCTGACCGGCAGCGTTGCCAGCCGCAAAGAGATGTTCATTGCGATTCTCGCGATCGTGGCGATTGCCGTTCACCTCGCCATGCGTTTCGGATTTCGGCTTGGCGAACCGGCACGCAACTATCCCCTCTTCGCTGCGCTGGCACTGGGCGGCGGGCCGCTCGTCCGGGAACTATTCCTCAAGCTGCTGAAACGTGAGTTTGGGTCAGATCTGCTCGCCGGTATCTCCATCGTTACGTCAGTGATTCTTGGCGAATATCTTGCCGGCACGTTGGTGGTGCTGATGCTGTCGGGCGGCGAAACACTCGAGGCGTACGCGGTTCGCAGCGCGTCGTCGGTGCTGCAGGCCCTGGCGAAACGGATGCCGGCGGTGGCGCACCGCCGGCACGACTCGACGCTCAATGACGTGCCACTCGAGCAACTGGCGGTCGGCGACACGGTGGTGGTGTTTCCGCACGAGACATGCCCGGTGGACGGCACGGTGATCGAAGGCCACAGCGTAATGGACGAATCCTACCTGACTGGCGAGCCGTACATGATGTCGAAGACGCCGGGGGCGACGGTGTTATCGGGCGCGATCAATGGGGAGTCGGCATTAACGATCCGGGCTGACAAGCTCACCGTGGATTCCCGGTATGCCAAGATCATGCAGGTGATGCGGGCCGCTGAAGAGCAGCGGCCGCGCATGCGCCGGCTCGGCGATCAACTGGGCAGTATTTACACGCCCATTGCGGCGGCCATCGGCATCGCGGCCTGGTTGTGCAGCGGGCAAGCCGTGCGATTTCTGGCGGTGATGGTGGTGGCGACGCCGTGTCCATTGTTGATTGCGATCCCGATGACGATCATTGGCGCGATTTCGTTGGCGGCGAAGCGCGGGATCATCGTCAAGGACCCCGCTGCGCTGGAGACGGTGAACAGTTGCCGAACGCTGATTTTCGACAAGACCGGCACGCTCACCTACGGGGAACCACAATTGACCGGGCAAGTCGTTCCGCAGGGTATGAACCAGACCGAAGTGTTGTCGTTGACAGCGAGTGTCGAGCGCTACTCGAAGCATCCGCTCGCGAAGCCGATCGTCAGCGCCGCGCAATCTGCGGCGTTGGTTTTCCATGAGGCGAGTCAGATCAGCGAACGGCCCGGCGAAGGCCTGCGGGGCGTCGTGGCCGGGCGACAAGTGGAGATTACCAGCAGAAAGCGGTTACTGAAGCGCGCGCCTGGATTGGAGACGAGTTTGCCGGAGGCGACGGGCGGTATGGAGTGCGTCGTGATGGTGGACAACACGTTTGCCGCGGTTTACCGATTCCGCGATACACCCCGGCATGAGGGCGCGGCGTTTGTTCGGCACCTCAGCCCCAAGCACCGGTTCGAAAAGATCATGATCGTGTCGGGCGATCGCGAATCCGAGGTGCGTCATCTCGCCGAGCAGGTTGGCATCCGCGACGTGTTTGCCAACCAGACGCCTGAGCAGAAACTCAAAATCGTCAGGGCGGAGACGCAGCGCACCCGTTCGATTTTCGTCGGCGACGGCATCAATGACGCGCCCGCGCTGATGGCCGCCACGGTGGGGATTGCGATGGGGCAGAACAGCGACGTCACCACCGAAGCCGCCGGTGTGGTCATCATGGACAGCTCCTTGAGCCGTGTGGACGAGTTCCTGCATGTGAGCCAGCGGATGCGAAGTATCGCGCTGCAGAGCGCAGTCGGGGGCATGGTGCTAAGCATAGCCGGCATGCTCGTGGCCTTTGCGGGACACCTGCCGCCGGTCAGCGGTGCGGTTTGTCAGGAGATTATTGACGTGCTCGCGGTGGCGAACACCTTGCGCGTGGCTGTCGTCCCGAAGTCTCTGGTGGATTTCGACCAAGACTAGCACCGACCTGCGCGAAACGCCAAAACCATTGGTTTCATTGGTTGGAGCGGGCGATGGGAATCGAACCCACCTCACCAGCTTGGAAGGCTGGCGCATTACCACTATGCTACGCCCGCGCTCGCGCCGTCGGCGTTCCGACGACCGCGGCGTCAAGCTATCCCAGCCCGGCGCGACCGTCAAGCTCGCTTGCCAAGCTTCGCTATTGCACGCGGCATGGCGCCATCACGGCATCGGGCATTCCGTGGAGGATCTTTTTATTCGCGGGGCAAACCGTCGCGAGGATGCCGCCCAGTTTGGCGTCGTCGCCCACCACGAAATAGTACGGGCACAAGCGCACGCGCGCACTGAAGGGACGCGTCTCGTTGCTTTCAAAATCAACGTATTGCGCGTCAAACAGCTTCGATTTCTCGAATCGCTGGAGGATGAACGGGTGGTTGGCGAAGCCGCCGAGCGCCTGTTCAATGGCCTGAGCCCATTCAGTGGACGGCAGATCGTGGCCGACGTACACGCCGCGACTGCCCCACGCGCGGTCGCTGAAACCGGAGATTTTCAACACCAGCTCGCGCTGCTTCTGGGAGAACTTCGCCATGTCGCGCCAGTCGTGGATGTTCAACTCGGGAATCACTGCGTGCGGCGGCAACGGCGTGGGATCGAGAATCCATGTGTACGGCAGGACTTCGCGCAACGCCGCGAGCGTCCTGTCGCCGAGTTGCTCCCGCCAGAACGCGTGCAATTGTTCCATCCACAGGAAGGCGAAGAGCATTTTTTCTTCGAGTTGCGGTTTGAAAGGCGGGGTCACATGTAATTCGCCTTGCGCCGCGGCGTCCATCAACGCTTTCGCATTGGGCACGTTGGGCAAATCGAATTGTTCGAAGAAGCGGTAGACGACCGCGGTTTTGTCGAAGCTGGTCAATTCTTCCGGGCGCACGACGCGGAAGCCGACTTGCTGGCCGAGCCATTCCATTTCGGGGCGATACGTCGCGGCTTCGTCGGACACGACCACAATGGCCAATGGCTCTTCGGTCTTGGATTCGGCGCGCAGAATCGCGTCGAAACCTTCCATCATTCCGTGCGCGCCGCCGACGATTTGGTCACCCAGCTCGGCGTAGGTTTTGCCGAGCCAGCCGGTCAGGCCGATGCCGCCGGGCACGGAATCGAGTTCGGCGACGAAGAAATGATCGTTGGTGAGAATCACGTCGGGACGAATCACGCGGGGGACATGTCCTTTGAATCGGCCAAGGCGGGAGAACTCGATCAACTCCTTTGGTTTGCCCGCGTCGAGATAGTCGGCGATCCACGAGGGCAGCTTGCCCTCGACGCTGTGGCGGTACATGACGTTGCAGGCGCGGTAAAACGCCAGCAGATGCGGGCCGAGCGCTTCGAGGCGGGTGACGAGATCCGCGGAGAGCGGGAAGGCTTCCGGGGAAATCCGCCACGTGACGCCGGCGAACAAGCCGCCTGCGGGCAGTTGATCGCGCACGTACCGGGCGCGCTCGGCGGCGAGTTGTGAATCGCTCATGACGCACTCAGATGTGCCCGCGCAACTCGACCCGACGGATTTTGCCGCTGGTGGTCTTGGGCAACTCCTTCACAAACTCGATCTCACGGGGCTGCTTGTACGGTGCCGTAACGAGTTTGCAGTGTTCTTGCAGTTCGACTTTGAGGGCGTCACTGGCTGCGTAGCCGCTGCGGAGGACAACGAACGCCTTGACGATCTGCCCGCGAATGGCGTCGGGTTTGCCGACAACGCCCGATTCCAGCACAGCGGGATGTTCCAGGAGGGTGCTCTCGACCTCGAACGGTCCGATGCGGTACGCGGAGCTTTTGATCACGTCGTCGGAGCGTCCGACAAACCAGTAGTACCCATCGGCGTCGCGCCTGGCGACGTCGCCGGTCAAATACCAATCGCCACGGAAACGTTGCGCGGTCAGCTCAGGATTCCGCCAGTATTCACGGAACAGGCCGAGTGGTCGTTGCGGGCGGCAGCGCACGGCGATTTCGCCCTCGGCGCCGACGGGTACCTCCTCCAGATCCGCGTCAAGAAGGGCGATTTCGAAACCCGGGACCGGCTGGCCCATGGAGCCGGGGCGGACTTTGCGGCGGCGGGATCGGATGTTGGCGATCAACACGACGGTCTCGGTTTGACCGTACCCTTCGTAAATGGTCGCCCCGGTCGCCTTCCGCCATGCCGTGAAGACCTCGGGGTTGAGGGGTTCGCCCGCGCTGGTGCAATGCCGCAGATGCCGGAAGCGAAATCGGGTCAGGTCTTCGCGAACGATGAGACGCAGCGCGGTTGGCGGCGCGCACCAGGTGGTAATGGGATAGCCGGCGAGGGTACGCAGCGCACAGGACCCACTGAATTTGCGCCGCGCGTCCATGGCAAACACCGTGGCCCCGGCCAACCACGGGCCGAAGAAGCACGACCAGGCGGCCTTGCCCCACCCGGTATCGGTAATGCACCAATGGAGGTCACCCGGTTTCAAATCGAGCCACAGTTGGCCCGTGACCTGATGGGCGAGGCCATAACTGGCTTGCGTATGCAACACCATCTTCGGTTCCCCGGCGGTGGCGCTGGTGAAATAGATGATGCCGGGATCGTCGGCGCGAGTGGGTTCGCCGGTGAATTTCGGCGAGGCGTCCCGCAACCCCGCCTTGAAGTTCGTCCAACCGGGCCGTTGCGAGCCCACCAAAATTCGTTTGCCGCCGAACCAATCCAGTTTGCTGATTCCATCGGCGTCGGTGATCACGGTGCGGACGCCCGCCGCCTCGATGCGGTAGCGGACATCGCGAATGGTCAACATCGTGGCGCTGGGAACGGGAACCGCGCCCAGCCGGATCAGGCCCAGCAACGTGATCCACCATTCTGGAATGCGCGGCAGCATCACCAGCACGGGATCGCCCGGTTTGATGCCGCAGTCGCGGAAGAAGTTGGCGGCGCGATGCGCGTCGGCGACGATGTCGGCTACGCTGATTTTGCGTTGGCGTCGCTCGTGTTCGTCCACCCACCACAACGCCAGGGCGTCCGGGTCCCGCCGCGCCCATTTCTCCATCACGTTCGCGACGAAATTGAAGTCCTTCGGTGCCGGGCGGTTCACTCGCGCACCTGGCCATCCCCCACCACGACGAATTTGTAGCTGGTCAATTCCTCCAGGCCCATCGGGCCTCGGGCGTGGATTTTGTCGGTGGAAATGCCGATTTCGGCGCCGAAACCGTACTGGCCGCCATCGGCGAGGCGGGTGCTGGCGTTCCAGAAAACGCTGGAGCTGTCGACTTCATGCAGGAATTTTTCCGCGGTGGTCTTGTTGGCTGTGACGATCGCATCGCTGTGGTTGGAACCATATTTCGTGATGTGGTCGATGGCCTCGCTCACATCCTTGACGACGCGCACCGCGAGGATGAGATCGAGATACTCGGCGTACCAATCGTCTTCGGTTGCGGGTTTGGCAGTCGATACGAGTTTACGCGTCCGGTCATCGCCGCGGAGCTCGACCCTGTTTTCCGTGAGCGACTTCGCGATGCGGGGCAGGAATTTGTCGGCGATTTTCTCGTCGATGAGCAGCGTCTCGATGGCGTTGCAAACGCCGGGACGCTGGCACTTGGCGTTGATGACGATCTTCTCCGCCATGTCGAAATCGGCGTCACGGTCGACGTACACGTGGCAGACGCCTTTGTAGTGTTTGATGACGGGAATGCGGGATTTTTCCGCGACCGTGCGAATCAGCCCTTCCCCACCGCGCGGGATGCAGAGGTTGATCAGCTCGTGGAGTTTTAACAGCTCGTCGATGGCGATGCGATCGGTTGTGGGCACGACCGTGATGCTGTTCGGCGGCAGGCCGGGAACGTTCATGGCCTCGGCGATGGCGAGGTTGCTGTGAATCGCTTCCGAACCACCGCGGAGGATGACGGCGTTGCCGGTTTTAAAACACAGGCAGCCGGCGTCGGCGGTCACGTTCGGGCGCGACTCGTAGATGATGAGGATCACGCCGATGGGCACGCGGACCTTCTTGATGCGGATCCCGTTCGGACGAGTCCACTCGCTGATGGTCTTTCCGACGGGATCGGGCAAGGCGGCGACTTCGCGGACGCCTTTGGCCATTTCCGAAATGCGCTTATCGGTGAGGGTCAGACGGTCGAGCATCGCCGCGGAGAGTCCCGACTTCTTACCGGCGGCGACGTCCTTCGCGTTGGCGGCCTTGATCGCGGCGGCGGATTTCTCGATGCTGTCGGCCATGGCACGGAGCAGAGAGTTTTTTTTGTCCGAGTCGAGTTTTGCCAGCGCGCGCGACGCGTCGCGGGACCGCTCGGCCAATTGTCGTATCTGACGTTTCAAGTCCATGTTAGAGAATCACCATGTCGTCCCGATGAATCACCACGCCCGTGGCGGATTTTATTTGGATGCTGCCAACCTTCGTCAGGCCGCGCGCAAATTCAACCTGATTTTTGTCGCGAATGCTGACGAGGTCGCCCTCCTCGAATTTCCCCTCCGAGGAGACTATCCCCTTGGCCAGCAAGCTTTTACCCTTGGAGACCAAGGCCTCTTTCGCGCCGTCGTCGACGACCACCGCCCCGGCGGGGTGCTGGAAAAACGCGATCCAGCGCTTGCGGCTGGCCAGTTTATCCGCGTGCGGCAGAAAGATCGTCCCGACCTCGTCACCTGCCAGGATGTCGCGGAGGACGTTCGCGCGCGCGCCATTGGCAATGACGAGCGGAATGCCGGCGCGCGTCACGATCCTGGCGGAATCGATCTTGGACTTCATCCCGCCGACGCTGGTCGCGCGATCCGTGTCGCCCGCGAGAGATTCGATCTCGCGCGTGATTTCGGGGACGGCGGGAATGACGCGGCCCTCCCCTTCCAACAACCCTTCGACATGCGAGAGGATGACCAGCAAATCCGCGTCGATGAGCGTGGCGGCCAGTGCGCCGAGTCGGTCGTTGTCGCCAAATTTGATTTCCTCGACCGCGACCGTGTCGTTCTCGTTGATGATGGGAACCGCGCCGTGCGCGAGGATCGTGGCCAGCGTGTTATGTGCGTTGAGGTGACGAGTGCGGTCCTTCAGATCGTCGTGGGTCAGCAAGATTTGCGCGACGGTGATGCCGAATTTTCCGAACAACTCGTCGTAGACGGCCATCAATTTGCTCTGGCCGATGGCGGCGGCGGCCTGAAGTTCGTCGAGGTGTTTCGGGCGTTGTTTCAGGCCGAGTTCGGCCATGCCCGCGCCGATCGCGCCGGACGACACGATGATGATCTGTTTTTTCAGTTCGTGGAGCGTGGCGATCTGCGCGACCAACCCTTCGATCTGGCGCACCGAAAGATGGTTCTGCGCATCGGTGAGCAAGCCCGTGCCGAGCTTGATGACGATGCGGTTGACCTTGGCGAGTATTTCGCGGCGGAGTTTCATAAGAGCCATAATTGCTTACCAGAACTCGGCGGATGTGTCGAGTGAATGGACAGCGGGTACGCGCAACAATCGCCTTCCGTTGAACGCCGCTCCCGTGGCAGGATTCGGGTCAATGAAGCGGGGATTCAAGAGTTCGGACTGCCATGGACGCCGGTGGTTTGCCGGATTTTCTTTCGCGGACTCCTGGTTTGAGGTCGTCTTGACGCTGCTCGGTTTGATTTATGTCGCCGACCGGGTCATCCGGCTGCCACTCGCCACGGATGAGTGGGGGGTGTTGTACTCGATCTATCACCATCACTTTGCCGACCATTTCACTGCCACGGACTGGAAAGACTGGAACGCACAGGCTCAATTGCTGAACCTCGTTCTCAGCCGCACCTGTTTTCACCTGTTCCGGTTTAACGAGATTCAGCGGATACGGATTCCGAGCCTGCTGTCGTTCGGGGTCTTCCTCTGCGCCATCTGGCGACTCCGGGGGCAGTTCACGAGACGGCTCGTTGGCCGGCTGGCGTTTGTCGCTTTGTTGTCCAATGCTTTCGTTTTGGACTATTTCGGCGTGTCGCGGGGCTACGGGTTGGCGATGGCATTTGCGACGCTGAGTTTGGCGGCGTTGTTTGAGGCGGGGGACGGAAACGGACGTTGGGCGTTCTGGGCGGCAGGGTCAGCGGCGCTGGCGGCCGTGAGCAATCTCTCGTTCCTGTACTTCGCTGTGGCGATTCTTCTTAGCAGTCTGTTCCTGTTGCGACGCGAATCGTTCTCACGCCGGTTCTGGCTGGCGGTGAGCGCCCTGGTGCTTGGCGTGTTCTACCTGCCGAGGGTGATCGTCATGCAGCGACACAACTTGTTCTATTTCGGCGGCACCAGCGGGTTCGTTTCGGATACCGTCGTATCGCTGGTGAAGTGCCTGTTTTACGAGGGCAGCCCATTCTACCCGTTTCCCACATCTCGGTTGGAGGCGGTGCTTGCCTGGGTGGTTGTGGGCCTGGTGATGGCCAGCGCCCTCGGGTTGTTTTGGGGCCGGGACCGGCGCGGGTCGCAGACGTCCATTTGTCTCCTGGCTATCGTGGCCATGATTTTTGCCAGTCATAGCCTGCTGCGGGTGAGATACCCCGTCGAACGAGCCGCGATGTATTTCATCCCGCTGTTCGTGATCCAGGTCGCCTGCCTGGCGGACAGCACACGCCACCGCTGGCTGCGCTCGGGGTTGTCGGGATTGCTGGTGGCCTATAGCGTGGTGGCGGCCTGGGGATTGAACCTGACTCACATGTGCGTCAGCAAGGTTATGGCCGACATCCCCGCACTGGTTGAGGACTTGAAGCGCATCCATGAGGACAACCGCAGGCCCGTCGTGCTGTGTCTGAGCGACGGCACGAAATGGCAGGTGTGGTACTACGCGGAACTGGCGACCCAATTGCCGGAGAACGAGCGGCTGCAAGACCGCGAGTGTTACGCCCGGATTGATTGGTTGCATGTGTTTGAGCCGCACTGTGGGCTACCGACGGAGCGGGGCCGGCTGAGCACCGCCGCGACCACGCATCTGTTCCTGTCGAGCGACGACTGTCCGCCGACGTGGTTTCTGCACGACACGGTGTTCGTGCGGGAATATCCGGTGTCGCATTGGCGGCTGTATGCCAGGGTTGGGGACGACATCCCGCGGGGCGAAGAGGCCCTGCAGGTGAAACCGGATTACGCCGATGGGCACTTCAGTCAGGCAACCGTCCTGATGCAAGAGGGGAAATTCGGCGAGGCCGTCGGGCAATATGAACAGGCATTGCGGATCAAGCCTGATTACGTCGAGGCGCACTCCAATCTGGGGATGGCTTTGGCGCGAACGGGCAAGATCGAGGAAGCCATCGCGCAGTACGAGCAGGCCCTGCGGATCGATCCGGACTTCGCCCCGGCGCACTCCAATCTGGGAGTCGCTTTGGCGCGAGCGGGCAGGATCGGGGAAGCCATCGCGCAGTACGAGCAGGCCCTGCGGATCGATCCGGACTTTGCCGAAGTGCACTATGATCTGGGGGTGCTTCTGACGCAAATGGGCAGGATCGAGGAGGCGATTGCGCACTACGGGCAGGCACTGCGGATCAAGTCCGAGTACGCCGAGGCGCACTACAACCTGGGGGTGCTTCTGGCGCAAACGGGTAAGATCCAGGAGGCCATCGCACAGTTCGAGCAAGCGCTGCGGATCCAACCCGAGTACGCCGAGGCGCACTACAACCTGGGGGTGGTTCTGGCGCAAACGGGCAAGATCCAGGAAGCCGTCGCGCATTTCGAGGAGGCGCTGCGGATCCAGCCCGATTTCACTCTGGCGCAGCAAGCGCTCGCCCAACTGCAAGCTCGCCCGTAAGCCTTGGCCGGCGGGGAGTTCTTGTCGAAGAGGCGGCATCTCGCTACACTGCGGGACCAAATAAGCGACGACAAGGCGATTGTGCCCGTCGAGCGAATCGAGCGGATGATCTATTTCATTCGCGGCCAGAAGGTCATGCTCGATTCGGACCTCGCGGAAATCTACGGCGTCACGACCAAGCGATTGAACGAACAGGTCGGGCGCAACGCCGATCGATTCCCACCTGACTTTGCGTTTCAGCTTACGCGCCAAGAGGTTGCAAACTTGAGGTCGCAAATTGCGACCTCAAAAGCAGGGCGAGGAGGGCGTCGGTATCAGCCATGGGTTTTCACCGAGCATGGCGCGATCATGTTGGCCAGCGTGCTCAACAGCCCGGTGGCGGTAGAAGCGAGCGTTCGGGTCGTGCGCGCGTTCGTGCGATTGCGGGAGATGCTGGCGTCGAATCGGGAACTGGCGCAGAAGCTGGCCGAGTTGGAACGCAAATTTGAAGGCCACGACGATGCCATCCGCAACCTCTTCGAAGCCATCCGCCAACTACTCACCCCGCCCGAACCGAAACGCCGCAAGATCGGGTTTCATGTGAAAGAAACGACAGGGCGCTATGCCGTACGCAGACGCGGCGGCAAGAATTCGCGGCGGCGGCGGATGTAATACAACGGACGTGGGGAAACGGCGGCGAGCTTGCCGAAAGGTCTCGGCCTGACTACACTTCGAGGTATGGCACCAAACGGCACAGTTGATGACTCGGTATGGGAGCGGTGGCTTACCGTATTCTCTCCCATTGTTGACGACCTGAATGAATTTGGTGGCAGGCACGGCCTCTTTGTCGAACGGTTCTATCACAATGCTCCTATCTGGCACTTTGTCTTTCGGAAGAAGGCGGGTGGCAAGGCTCTTGTGGAAATCGTGCATGACCCAACGCCAAACCAGTTCCATGTTGGCGGAGTTTGGTGGATTGACGACTATGAGACGGTCACCCGTTTGATGCGAACGGCTTCCTCGAGAACGCTTTCAATCCCGGTCAAGCGAGAGCAGTTACTCGCTGCACTGAAGGAGACCTTTGAAACGATCAAGGGTTGGAGTAACGCGGCGGACCTAACTGAAAAAGCTGGGCCTTATCCGGAGTGGCGTGAGAGAAGCAGCTCCGAAGAGGATCTCCGTAGGGCCGACTCCAAGTACCCGTTAATCGACTGATCCAATTGAGAAATGGATTCAGGATGTCACTTGAGCTTTAGCGCTCAGTTACTTCGGTCCGCCACGCCGCTTCGAGTAATCCGGGCGTCTCTTTGCATGGGCGACGGCCGCGATCCAAATGGCGTTGGGCCGCTCCATGTAGAAGATCGAGTACGGGAAGCGTTCCACCAGATATTTCCGAAATCGTGGGTCAATATGCGGCGGCCATGCTTGCGGGTTTTGCTGAATCTTCTGGAATGCCTGCTCGACACTGGCGAGAAAATCCAATCCCAGTCCTGGAACTTGTGATTCGTACCAAGCGATTGCGCCATCCAACTCGGCTCTCGCCTGCGGATGGACAAGGAGCGGTTTCACGAGTATTTGGCGCGCATTTCGCGCAGGAGTTTTTCGGCTGGTTCGCCGGTGACGCGGGCGCTTTGGGTTTCTTCGGCCCGCTGCTTGCCAGACGATAACGACAGAGATGCTTCGATTGCGGCGACGGATATGACGGAGCCGCGTCTCGCTGTTATCACAGCTCGGCTTTGCTCAGCATGACAGGGATTGTGAGGGCGGCGTCCGGTAACAATCTCGGTTTACAGCCGGCGCCCGGATTCGGCTGGATTGCGCCCCAGAATACTACATGGTTGCGTCTCGATGACTCGGCCCCCTCGTCAGACTCGGGCATTCAGCCCTCCAGTTTGGAGACGGCGAGCGGCGGCCACGACGGAGCACCGAAAAGGATTCGGGGCAAACGTGGTTCTCCAAGCCGCCGGGCGCTGGAGAAGTCGTCGGATACATTGGCATATCCGGCAGAGATAATCGGCTGGATTTGGTCGGGCGATTGTGGTAGGAACGGTGCGTTATGGAAGAAGGACGAGGCGAGATGGCCCGGAGGAATGGCCGAAATCCTTTCGGTGGAGGGGTAATCGGTTGGACTGTACAGGCATGGCCGGTGGGTTGGCTGCACAAAGACGAGTGGGAGATCCTTCGACGAGCTCAGGATGACAACCGGGGGGAAGGAAAACGGCCGGGGATGCGGCTCACCGGGAGGTTCGCCCTCCAAACGACACAATTCACGGCGACAGAGCGCCGTGGCCACAGTACGACGGCAGGCGGCGCGGCGGGCCCGGGACCAGCGGGGGACCATCGGTTCCTGCCGACGACGGCTCGGGACGGGCGTCGGGGCAGGGTTGCCAAACGAACCCAATTTTGATCAAGCCGGCATTGAAAAGTGAGAGAAACGAAGCCAAAAACGAAGCCAATTCTACCCCCGAGACGACCTGTAGACAGGGCCCAAATGGGTGGTTTTGGGGGTCTGGGAGCGGCAATTCGGGCACGGAGTGCCATGCATCAGGCGGCTACCATATCGCTCGAAAGTGCGTTGACAGGGGGGGTGGGTTTGGTAGAGTGTTGATGGCGTTTCCCCCGTTGATTTGGAAAGTTGGCTCCTGCCTCTGATCAGGCAGTACAAACTCACAAAGAGGAAGTTCACGAACATGGCTACGAAATCGAAAAGCTCTAGTAAGAAATCGGCGAAGTACGTCTATTTTTTTGGCGGCGGCAAAGCGGACGGCAATGGCGGCCAGAAGCCACTCCTTGGCGGCAAAGGGGCGAACCTGCATGAGATGACACGGATCGGGTTGCCGGTGCCCCCGGGATTCACAATCACGACGGAAGTCTGTACCTACTATTACGCGAGCAAGAAGACGTATCCGAAGGTGTTGACCGAGCAGGTGAACGTGGCGCTGGCCAAACTCGAAGCGGTCACGGGCAAGAAGTTCGGCGACCGCCAGAACCCGTTGCTGGTATCGGTGCGGTCGGGCGCGCGGGAATCGATGCCCGGGATGATGGACACGATTTTGAACCTCGGCCTCAACGACGAGACCGTGGAAGTGCTCGCCAAGAAGTCGGGCAACGCGCGGTGGGCATGGGATTGTTATCGCCGGTTCGTGCAGATGTACGGCGACGTCGTCATGGGCGTGCAGAAGGTCGGCAAGGACGACCACGAGCCGTTTGATGAAGTGATGGACCATCTCAAGGAAGAATCCGGCGTCAAGGAAGACACGGAACTCAGCGCGAAGGAATTGCACATCCTCGTCGACCGCTTCAAGGAACTCATCAAGAAACGCACGGGCAAGGAGTTCCCACAGGAGCCGGTCAAACAACTGTGGGGCGCTGTTGGCGCGGTGTTCGGTTCGTGGATGAACGACCGGGCGATCGTGTATCGGCGCAAATACCATATCCCGCACGAGTGGGGCACGGCGGTCAGCGTCCAGACGATGGTGTTCGGCAATCTCGGCGACACCAGCGCGACGGGCGTGGCGTTCACGCGCGACCCGGCCACGGGCGAGAAGGTGTTTTATGGCGAATACCTGATCAACGCGCAGGGCGAAGACGTCGTCGCGGGTACGCGGACGCCGCAGCCGATTGCGAAATTGAAGCAGGAGATGCCCAAGGCGCACGCCGAACTCGTCACCGTCTGCAAGACGCTGGAGAGCCGGTTCAAGGACATGCAGGACTTCGAGTTCACCGTCGAGGACAACAAGCTGTACATGCTCCAGACGCGCAACGGCAAACGCACGGGCCTCGCGGCGGTGCGTATCGCCGTCGAGATGGTCGAGGAAAAGGTCATCGACTGGAAAGAAGCGGTGGGACGCGTGCCGGCGGATTCATTGACGCAGGTGCTCGCGCCGATTTTCGACCGCAAGGATCGCGATGCGGCGGTGAAGGGCGGACGGTTCCTTTGCAAGGGTCTGCCGGCCGGACCCGGCGCGGCTTCGGGCCACGTCGTATTCAACGCCGAAGACGCCGTGACGCGCGCGCAGAAGGGCGAACGCGTGTTGCTCTGCCGCGTGGAAACGAGTCCTGAAGATTTGCGCGGGATGATTGCCGCGGACGGCATACTCACGGCTCGCGGCGGCGTGTCGTCGCATGCGGCGCTGGTGGCGCGTCAAATGGGCAAGATCTGCGTGTGCGGCGCGGCGGACATCGTCGTCGACTACGGCACGAGGGTCATGAAGGTCGCCGGTCATACGATCAAGGAAGGCGACTTCATTTCCATCGACGGCACGGTCGGCGAGGTGTACGAGGGCGAACTCAAGACTGCGCCCAGCGAAGTCGTGCAGGTGTTGATCGCCAAGACGCTCGATCCGAAGCAGGCCCCGACGTTTCAGCGGTTCGAGAAACTGATGAAGTGGGCGGACAAGATTCGCCGGCTCGGCATCCGCACGAATGCGGACCAGCCCGACCAGGCGGCCAATGCGATTGCATTCGGCGCGACGGGCATCGGCTTGTGCCGCACGGAACATATGTTCTTCGAAGGCGACCGCATCTACGCGATGCGCGAGATGATCATCGCCGAGACGAAGGAAGCGCGGGAAACGGCGTTGAAGAAGTTGTTGCCGCTGCAACGCGATGATTTCGCCGGCATCTTCCGCGCGATGAAGGGTTACCCGGTGACCATCCGCACGCTCGATCCGCCGTTGCACGAGTTCCTGCCGCACGACGAAGAGACGCAGCGGGAGACGGCGCACAAGCTCGGGATCAGCCCCGAGAAGGTCGCCGAGCGCGTGGCGGCGTTGCATGAGGCGAACCCGATGCTCGGCCATCGCGGGTGCCGATTGGGCATCACCTACCCCGAGATCACCGAGATGCAGACCCGAGCGATTATTGAGGCGGCGATCCAGGTGCGCAAGGAAGGCATTCCCGTAAAACCTGAGATCATGATTGTGCTTGTCGGGTTTCCGAAGGAATTGCAGAACCAGTTGGAGATCGTCAATGCGACGGCCAAGAAGGTCATGGAGGAGAAGAAGACCCGGATCGAGTATCTGGTCGGGACCATGATCGAGATCCCGCGCGGCGCGCTGTGCGCCGACGAGATCGCGAAGGACGCGCAGTTCTTCAGCTTCGGCACCAACGATCTGACGCAAACGACGCTCGGCATGAGCCGCGATGATAGCGGTTCGTTCCTGCCGCAATATCAGGAGCTGGAAATTATCAAACGCAACCCGTTTGAGGCGATTGACCAGGTGGGTGTCGGCCAGTTGATGCAGATCGCGATTGAGAAGGGCCGCAAGACGCGTCCCGATATCAAGCTCGGCATTTGCGGCGAGCATGGCGGCGAGCCATCGTCGGTGGAGTTCTGCCACCGCATCGGCCTGACGTACGTGAGCTGCAGTCCGTTCCGCGTACCCGTGGCACGACTTGCCGCGGCCCAAGCGGCGTTGAAGGAAGAAAAGGCCCGTGGCAAAGGCCGCGAGATCAGCTAAACCGCTCAAAAACGGCTGAAATAGCGCAGGGCCGGGGCCACTCCCCGGCCCTGCTTTTTTTGGCCCGACCGCTGCTTTGAACCAAATGCGGTGTTTAAGCATCTAACGAATTAGTGACTGAGCACGGTGGCAATCCGGTTTGAAAGTGCTTGCGTAACATGGAGTGAGGGCCTAGCCTGCGTGTAAGGTCGATAACATCGGTCCTCGGGTGTAGCGTGAGAACAACATGGTGATTGATCACAACCGAGAAGGCGAGAACGGGATCAAGATCTATCTGCGCGAGATCGGGCAGATCGCTCTGTTGACCCCGCAGGACGAGATCCGTCTCGCGGCGCGCATCAAGAAGGGCGACAAAGCGGCCCGCGCCCAGATGATCAAGGCGAACCTGCGCCTCGTGGTCAAGATCGCCCACGATTATTCCAATTTCGGACTGCCACTGCTCGATCTCATCAGCGAAGGCAACATCGGCTTGATGAAGGCCGTGGAGCGTTTCGATCCCAAGAAGGGCGGAAAGCTCTCGACCTATGCCGCGTGGTGGATCAAGCAATCCATCAAGCGTGCGCTGGCGAATCAGGCCAAGACGATCCGTCTCCCCGTACATCTCGTCGACAAGATCAGCAAGATGAAGCGGGCGGGCCACAAACTCAGCGAACAACTGGGGCGCGAACCGACCGACCAGGAGTTGGCCGACGTGCTCGGTGTCACCCGGGCCAAGGTCGCGCAGCTTCGCACGATCAGTGTTCGCCCGGCCAGCCTCGACGCGCCGATTGGCGACGACGATGCGACCGAATTCAGCGAAATTGTTGGCGATGACGCCGCGCTGACTCCGTTTGAATTGCTGCGTGACAAGACGTTGCGGCAGGAAGTGCGCGACATTTTGGAGGAACTCGATCCGCGTGAGGCCGAGATTCTGACCTTGCGTTTCGGGCTCGACGGCAGCAAGCCGAAGACGCTCGAGGAAGTCGGACGAAAATTCAAGGTGACGAGAGAACGTGTCCGCCAGATCCAGAACATTGCGTTGACCAAGCTCCGTCACGTCATGGAAAAGCAGGATCGTCCGCAGGCGGTTTCGCGGAACTAGCCCGCGCACCATCTTCGGGCTTCCCTTCCGTCATCGAATTCGTTACAAACGCGCTCGCAGTCTGTTGGGGCCATCTACCATGTATGACGAATTGAAAGCCGCCGTCCGTGATGTGCCGGATTTTCCAATCAATGGAATCCTGTTTAAGGACATCACCCCGGTTTTGCAGGACGGACGGCTGTTTCGGATTGCCGTTGACGCCTTCGCCGACCGGCACCAGGGCAAAAAGATCGACGTGGTGGTCGGCATCGATGCGCGCGGGTTTATTTTCGCGGGCGCCGTGGCGTACAAGCTCGGCGTCGGATTCGTTCCCGTGCGCAAGAAGGGCAAGCTCCCCCACAAGACGGTTGTCACGAGCTATACGCTGGAATACGGCAGCGAGACCAGCGAGATGCATGTCGACGCCATCCAGAAGGGCAGCAACGTCGTCATCGTGGATGACTTACTCGCCACTGGCGGCACGGCGATGGCCGCGGCCACGCTGGTTAGGCAACTCGGGGGTAATATCATCGAGATCGATTTCTTGATCGAACTCAGCTTTCTCAAGGGCCGCGACCGCCTCAAAGACTTTCCCGTCTTCGCCGCCATCACGTATTGACGTTGTTTCGTCGGCGAAGATGGTGGCGGATGGCAGACGCCGCCTATAACGAAGATGCCGATTTCAGCCAGCGGATGTCTTCGGTGTGAAGTTGACGAACCAGCGACAGAGCCTTGCGGTGGCGCCCCAACTCCGTCTCGTCCATCAGGGCATCCACCGCAGCCACAATATGCCCTTGGGCGGATTGGGCCATGCCGAGGCTGTCGGCCAACGATTCGTCGGAAAGTTTCAGCGAGAAGCGTCCACTCGGGATGTCCGTCGGGCCACCGCCCAACCCGCGAACCATGTTTGCGAGGCTGGCACAGTTGATACTGCAATCCTTACGCACCCGCTTGATTACTTCGAGTTTGCCAGGATCGTCACAGAGCGACTCGGCACGGCGCAGGGTGCGAACACAGGCCCATTCGTCGGCCAGTATCTCATTTAGTTTGGCAACAATTTCAGCCATGCTTCTGGCGATACAGGTTCAACCAATAAAACCCGCCGATCACGATCCCGTGAGTGATTTCGCCCTTCTCGATCAAGCGCGGCACCTCCACCAGCGGAACCGGCTTCACCTGGATGTCTTCGGCGTGGTCGAGGTTTGGTTCGGCGATTTTACGACAGTTCTTCGCCAGGATATAGTGCTGCAAATTGGTTTGAATCGCCGGGTTTGGATGCACCGTTCCCAAACGTACAACTTCACTCGCTTCGTAGCCGGTCTCCTCCAATAGCTCGCGTCGAGCGCTCTGTTCTGGCGTCTCGCCTTCCTCCATCAAGCCACCGGGCGTCTCGAGGTGGACCGAGCGTGTGCCGTGACGCCATTGCTCGACCATAATGACCTGTTCGTCCGCCGTCAGCGGGATCACGTTGACCCAATTGGGTTGTTCGAGAATGAACATCTCGTGCGGCTGGCCGGTGCGCGGGTTCACACTCACGTCTCTCCGCACCGTGAAAATGCGGCAGTCAAGCAGCTTCTCGGAAGATTGAACGCGCCAAGGTTGTGGACGGCTGCGGGTCACTTCTTTGCCGCTTTTTCGGCGGCCTTCCGCAGCTCGTCGCGAAATTGGTCCGCGGGCACAAACCCAACAATTTCCGACAGCTTCTTGCCGCTGGAGTCGAAGAAGATGACATGCGGAATCGCTTCTGTATTAAGCTGGACCGCCAGGTCCCGGTTCTCTTTGCTCCCTTCGATGTTCACTTTTACCGCGACAAAGTCTTTGGACAACGCCGCCTGGACATCGGCGTTGCTAAACGTGAGCCGATCCAGCATCTTGCAAGGACCACACCAGTCAGCATACAAATCCACCATCAGAAGTTTTTTTTCTTTCCCCGCCCGCTCCAATGCGGACTTGTAATCCTGGGCCCAATCCACCGCCGCATACGTGCACACCCCCAAAGCCAGGAGACCCACTGATACGACTGTTACAAATCGTTTCATGGACTCATCCGCTAACTCGCACTCAATGCCGCTTCCTTCGGTTCCGCCTTGGCGGGCTGGTCAATCCATTTCCCATGCTCTTTGATCAATGTGATCAACTCGTCCACAGCCTGATCTTCGGGAATGTGCTGTTTCACCTGCGTCTTGCCCACCCAAAGTGAAATCTTGCCCGGCGCCGTACCGACGTAACCGAAGTCCGCATCGGCCATTTCTCCGGGGCCGTTAACGATGCAACCCATGACGGCAATTTTTACACCTTTCAGATGCGAGGTGCGCGATTTGATGCGCGCCGTCACGGTTTGCAGATCGAACAGCGTCCGCCCGCAACTCGGGCAGGCGACGTAATCCGTTTTGAACGTGCGTGCGCCCGCTGCCTGTAAAATGTTGTAGGCTAGCTTGACCGATTTGAGCAAATCGTTCTCGCCCGTGACTTCCACGGCATCCCCGATGCCGTCGCAAATCAACGCGCCGATGTGCGTGCTCGCTGCGATCAGCGCGTTTTCTTGCGCATGGTGCCCACGTTGCGAACCAACCCGGTCACGGATTAGAATCGGCAGGTTCAACCCGCGTCGATCGAGAGTTGCCGCCAGAATCCGGTACGCCGCAATCACATCGAGTCCCTCCGCGTGACCGACCGCGAGAACAACCCGGTTTTTCGGGAAAAGATTCAGTACGCCGGCCAGCGTGGCGCAATGGTTGGCAAATTGCTCGGGCGAATCGCCGGCCACATCAAATTGCACCGTAAGGTCGGCAGCGTCTGTCAGCAACGCGGTCACATCTTCTTTGCCGTTGTACGGAACGTTGATTTTCTCCGCAACGTCCGTCACGGGTAATGTCACCTCCGCACTATCCAGTTTCGCCGCTATGGGTGCGTGGATGTACCGCTTCCGCAACTCGGGCTTTAGGGCCGCAACCTTACCGATATCGGCCATCGTCTTGACATGAAATTGGAGAATCTCGGCGAATGTGTCCGGCTCGGCGGTCGTGATCCGTTGGATGTCCCCAATGCGCGCGGTCAGCGGCACGGGTAACTCGACACGCTGCGGATGGTCCTTGCCCATGCGCAACCGCAATTCGCCGACAAAATACTCGGCTGTGGGACGGCGCGTATACACGAACGGATCGCGCTTCTCGACGACATGGATGGCCGGACGCGCGGGCAACTGGCCCCTCCGTTGTAGCTCCCATAGCGCATTGTACTTCTTGACGAGTTCCTGACAGACAGGGATTTCATGGACACTGTCTTCGGTGAGCGATACGCGCACGGTGTCCCCGATGCCATCTTCCAGAAGCGCGCCGATGCCAATGGCCGATTTGATGCGACCGTCCTCCCCTTCCCCGGCTTCGGTGACGCCCAGATGAAGCGGGTAATTCCAATCCGGGCCTTCCTGGTCCATCCGCGCCACCAGCAGACGGTACGCCTCGATCATCACCTTGGGGTTACTGGCTTTCATCGAGAGGATGATCTCGTGGTAATTGTGTTTGCGACAAACGCGGACGAATTCCAGCGCGCTCTCGACCATGCCCAACGGCGTATCGCCGTAGCGGTTCATGATCCGGTCGGACAGCGAGCCGTGGTTGGTGCCGATACGCATCGCGCGGCCCAGTTCCTTGCACTTGAGGACGAGCGGCGTGAACGCTTTCTCCAGCCGTTCCAGTTCTTCCGCGTACTGGTCGTCCGAATATTCACGGGTCGCAAATTTCTTGCGGTCGGCATAATTGCCCGGGTTGATACGGATTTTCTCGCACCAGAGCGCCGCCTCCATGGCCGCGGCGGGAACGAAATGGATGTCCGCAACGATGGGTGTGTTGAACCCGCGCTTCCGCAATTCGCTGACGATGTTCTTGAGGTTTTTTGAATCGTTAATGCTCGGGGCCGTAATCCGCAGGATCTCGCACCCGGCTTCAATAATCGGAATGGCCTCGTTCACGCAGGCCTCCGTCTTCATCGTGTCGGAAATCAGCATCGTTTGAACGCGGATCGGGTTGTCCCCGCCGACACCGATACTGCCGACCTTCACTTCACGCGTGATGCGCCGCTGCCAGAAGAATGGGTTGCTACAGTAGTTCATGGGTGTGGGGCCGGCTCCGCAGCCGGTGCAGGTTCCTCCGTGCCCGGTTTCGGTCCTATCCGGGTCCGACCAAACGTCAACCGCTGGATGTCAAAAAACGTAACGTACAACATGAACGTGATCAGCAGAACCGCAAAGGTCATAGAGGCTGCGTGCACCAATCGCGCGCTTAACGGTTTGCGGCGCACGGCCTCGAGCGCGGCAAAGAGGATGTGTCCGCCGTCCAGCACCGGTACGGGCAACAAATTGATGACAGCGAGATTGATATTGAGCAGCACCGCGATATGCAACCCCTGGCGCAACCCGCCGCTGACGATGGCATACCACCAAATCGCCAGAATGCCCACCGGCCCGCTCATGCTTTTGGCGGTCACCCCGGTTTCCTTGGAATGTGCCAGCCCTTTGACCATGCGCCCCATCGAAACAAGGATATCGGTGAATTGATCGACCGGCGTCGGGCCGGGACGGACAATCTCCATGTGATCGCCCAACTGGACACCAATACGTCCGACCTTTTCTTCGGCGCTCAACTCGGGGACCACCGTCAACGGCAGCGTCTCGCTACCGCGACGCACCTTGATTTCCGTGGATTGGTCGGCCCGTTTGCCGATCAACTCCCGCAATTGATCGGAGCTGTAGATGGGTATTCCCTCGATCGACACGAACTGATCCCCCATGCGCAGCCCGGCGCGCTCCGCGGGCGAATCACCCAGCACCCTCTGGGCAAACGGATGCCCGCGCGGCCAGAGGTGTTCCAACATCTTGACGCCAAATTGCTCGTTCAACTTCGTTTCCAGCAGAAACTCCTTTTGCTGCCCGTCGCGCTCGACCGTCACGCGCACCGTCGGCTCGCGGCTGAACGCCACGACTTCCATGAAATCGCTCCACGTCTTCACCTTCTGGTTGTTCACTTGCACGATGCGGTCGCCGGGTCGTACACCGGCCAGTTCCTCCGGGCTACCTGAATCGACCCAGCCGACAACGGCCAGATTGGTCGGCATCCCGACGTACCACAAAACCACCGCCAGAACCACGGCCAGCAGGATGTTCATAAACGGACCGGCGATCGCCACCTTGGACTTGGAACCCGGTGGCACGGAAGGGAGGTCTTCCAGTTTCGACTCGGTATCCCCTTCGATGGTTTCCATCGGCGACATTTGCGGAAGCGCCACGTACCCACCGAACGGAAACCACGAAACCCGATAGTCGATCCCGTCTTTCGTGTAGCCCCAAATCTTCGGGCCAAATCCGACTGAAAACCGCTCGACTTTCATTCCACAGCGCTTCGCAACCAGGAAATGCCCCAACTCGTGGATGAAAATCGTCAGACCAAAAAAGAAAAGCACGAGAAGCGCGGGATACACCGCGTTCGTAATAAACACCACAACTGTATCAAGCGACATTCTCTGCTTCCTTCCTGGCCCAAAGGTCCGCCTCTAGTATAACATCCAATGTCGGTGATGCAACCCACGAAGCTCCTGCCGCCCCACTCTTGTGGTGGGCCCGCATCACCCTTTCCACGGTCTCGAAAATCTGCAGAAAGCCGATCTTCCCCCCCACAAATCGCGCCACCGCCACTTCATTCGCCGCGTTAAACACCGCCGGCATCGTTCCGCCCGCGCGACCCGCTTCCTGCGCCAGCCGCAACGATGGAAACTTCTCGCGGTCGGGGTTTTCGAAGGTCAGCGATCCAATCCTTGCAAGGTCCGTCGGCGGCATGGAGTTCGGTGACCGACGCGGCCCCGTCAGTGCGTACTGAATCGGGTAGCGCATGTCCGGTACACTCAACTGCGCCAGAATCGATCCATCCCTGAATTCGACCATGGAGTGCACCACGCTCTGGGGATGCACCATCACATCCACGCGGTCAACTTCGATGTCAAACAGCCACCGGGCCTCGATCATCTCGAGTCCCTTGTTGAACAACGTGGCGGAGTCAATGGTGATCTTCTGGCCCATGTTCCAACTCGGATGCTTCAACGCCTGCGCGACGGTGATCCCGGCAAATTTCTCGCGCGGTGTCTGCCGGAAAGGGCCACCGGACGCCGTAAGAATCAACCGCTTCACGTCGTGTGGGTCGCGGCCTTCGAGACACTGAAAGATCGCGCTGTGCTCGCTATCCACGGGAAGCACTTTCACACCATGCTTGCGGGCCTCGCCCATAACGAGTTCGCCCGCCATCACCAGGATTTCCTTCGAGGCAACCGCCAAATCCTTTCCTGCCCGAATCGCTGCCAACGCCGGCTCCAACCCTGCTGTGCCAACAATCGCCACCAGCACGATGTCGGCTTCCGGCATCGTCGCCAATTCAATCAGCCCTCGTTCGCCTGCGTGCACGGGAATTTTTCCACCCACGCGCCGCTTCAATTCTTCCGCCTTCTCGCGGTTCGTCATTCCGACAGCCAGAGGCTTGAACTGACGAATGGCCTCCTCCATACCGTCGACGTTCTCGCGTGACGCCATGCCGACAATCCGGATTTGATCCGGCAGATCCGCTGCCACTTTCTGCGTGCTCACGCCGATCGATCCAGTGCACCCGAGCAAGACAATGTTCTTGGGTTTCATCAAGTCACGCCAGCATACTTGCCCCGCCCCGTCGCCACAAGCGTTTCGTGCTTTCGGGATTGGCCCCATCTCCACGACCCGCGAACTCATGCTACCTCCAGTTTGCCCATGTTACCTTCCGGCTACCCGTGACATTGTGTATCATTTATCGATACCACACATGCATCGTTTCTGGAATCCCCGCGCCGCCGCCTCCGGTGTAGCGACGCCTCTGCGAGGCGTCGGCCCGCCCCACGACTGGTGTAGCGTGCGCTGTCTCAGCGCAAGTGCACCGTCCGCCTGCCATCCCCGCCTCCTCCCACCGTGTTGTAGCCGCGGCGCTCTGTCGCCGCGCCCGCTCATCGCCCGCCGCTCTCCTCGCTGTAGCCGTAGGCTTCAGCCTGCGCGTCGTCGCCTCCGGTGTAGCGTCGCCTTTTACCCCGATTCCGTGATCGGGGCTCCGATGCGAAACCGCCTGTCCCGCCTTCGTTGTGCGCCGGTCTCCCGACCGCGCACACATCCCTCCCCGCCTTTTGACGCGCGGTGGTAATTGGGGTCACATCTAAACAAAGGTACATTTGGGCAAGGGGTCAGTCATTGACTATTGACGCCCAACCCGGCCGCCACTACCGCAGCACGAGGCGCATATACACATAGAGCAGCGGTGCGGTGAACAGCAGGCTGTCGATCATGTCGAGGCAGCCGCCGTGACCGGGAAGAATCGTGCTCGAATCTTTGACACCCGCTTCGCGTTTGACGAGTGATTCCGCCAGGTCGCCGATCACGGCCGCGCCGCCGAGCAACAGCCCCAGCGTGACCATATGTAGAAGAGTCAGTCCATCGTGGGACAATTCGGGCAGAATCGCGTAGCACAACCACGAACCGCCGATGGCGAACAACATCCCGCCAAAGGTCCCCTCCCACGTTTTCTTCGGGCTGATGCGCGGGATCATCTTGTGCCGGCCAAGGCTCGAACCGATGAGGTACGCCCCGATATCAGTGAACTTCGTGACGACAACCAGAAACATGACCCAGTACCGGCCGTTCGCCGTCACGAAATTGACGCGCGTGATGAAGTTGCCCAACCACGCCACGTACATCAGTCCGAACAACGTCACGGCCATCGTCTCAATGCCGTGCGCGTTCAACTTTTGGGGGAACTGGCGGATAAACACGCCCAGGGCAAATACCAGGAGGATGCAGATATCGAAGTCATACGACAACGCCGCGAAATCGGCGGTCGACCGAAATTGTCTCATGCCAAATACAAACCAGCTTCCCGACACCATGGCCACCGTGCCGATCACGCCCCAGACTTTGTACGAGGGCAGCCCTTTGGCTTCGCAAATCTTGTAGAACTCCCACACCGCGCGGGCGATGACCACGTTCATGAAGATGTACATCGCCGTCGGCGGAAGCCAGAAGACCACCGCCAGCATGATCGCCCAGAGCACGAGGGAACTGATCAACCGCCAGAGAAAACCACTGCGGGAAGGCGGCAGTGTCGTCGCCGCCGCATTGCTCGTTGTAGTAGCCGCCGTCCCGGCGGCAGGACCAGGGCTATTCGCGCCCGGGCCGGGCGCGACAACACCGGAATTGCTGGGCGCGACGCTCACGCAGCCTCGTTCGGGCTGACCCGGCCGAAACGGCGGTCCCGGCCCCCGTAGTCCGCCAGCGCCTTCAGGTACTCGGACCGGCGGAAATCAGGCCAGAGCGTCTCGGTCACGTAAATCTCCGCGTACGAAATCTGCCACAGCAGGAAATTACTGACGCGCATTTCGCCGCTGGTCCGAATCAGCAAATCCGGGTCGGGAATCGCGCGGGTGTACAGGTGCTGCGAGATGACCTTCTCATCGACTCCCGCTGCGTCGAGTCTCCCACCCTTCACCTCCCGGCAGATCGACCTCACGGCATCGACGATCTCGGCCCGGCCACCGTAGCTCAAGGCAAGCACCAGCGTCAGGCCGGTGTTTTTCTTCAACGCATCGATGGATTTCTCCAGTTGGCGCTGCGCGCGCAGCGGCAGTTCGTCCAGGCGCCCAATGGCGGTGAGCCGCACGTTGTTCTTGTTCAGCTCGGCGACCTCTTGCTTCAGGAAAAAATCCAACAACCGCATCAAACCAGAAACCTCGGCCCTGGGACGATTCCAGTTCTCGGTCGAGAATGCGTACAGTGTCAGGTAATCGATACCCAATTCGCCCGACACGCGGACGATTTCACGGACGCTTTCGGCGCCCCGCCGATGCCCCTCGATGTGAGGCAGCCCGCGCTTGCGCGCCCAACGTCCGTTGCCATCCATGATGATAGCGACGTGGTGGGGGATGTTTTTGAGATGTGGAGTCACCTGCTCTTGCCGTTATGCCAACCGTTTCGATGTGGATGTTAAACAAATTGAGTCGTCATCGTCGTATACATCACAAGAATATCGTCTCCTCCCGCCGGGCGCCGACGGACACAAGGCTGAGTTTCGCGCCGCTGAGTTGGGCGAGCTTTTGGAGATAAACGCGAGCGCGCTTTGGCAATTGGTCGAAGTCCCGTGCCTGTTTCGTGGACATTTGCCAGCCGTCGAATTCCTGATACACGGGCGAGCACCGCTCCAGCACGCTGATATCGTTCGGGACGGTTTCGTAAATCCGGCTGCCCACTTTGTAGGCAACGCACACCTTGATCTGCGGCAAGGCATCGAGCACGTCGAGTTTCGTGACTGCCAGTTCGTCGATGCCATTAACCATGACCGAGTATCGCGTTGCCACGGCGTCGAACCAACCACAACGACGCGGTCGGCCCGTGGTTGCGCCGAATTCCCGGCCCGTCTCACGCAGCAACAAGCCTTGATCGTCGTGCAGTTCCGTTGGGAACGGGCCCTCGCCTACCCGTGTCGTGTAGGCTTTCATGACCCCGACCACCCGGTCCACCCGGTGTGGCGGTACACCCGTGCCGATGCAGGCCCCTCCGGCTGTGGCGTTCGAACTGGTCACGAACGGATAGGTCCCAAAATCGATATCGAGCAGTGTGCCCTGCGCGCCCTCGAACAGAATGTTTCGTCCGTCGCGCACGGCACGATTCAGCAGCGTCACGGTGTCCGTAATAAACGGCCGTAGCTTGCGTCCACATTCCAGATACTCGTCGTTGATCTTTCCAAAACTCAACGGCTTCGCCCCGAACGCCTTGAAGATCTCGTTGTTTTCCCGAATCTTTCGACGCAGTTTCTCGGAGAAACGTTCCGGCGAAAGCAAATCGACCAGTCGCAGGCCTGTGCGCGCAACCTTGTCGGCGTAGGCGGGGCCGATGCCGCGCTTGGTGGTCCCGATCTTGCGCTGGCCCTTTTGCTCCTCGCGAATCTCGTCCAGTATCTTGTGGTACGGAAACACGAGGTGGGCGGTCTCACTGACGTAGAGATTGCCGTCGATGGTCACGCCGCGACCGCGGAGGTGCTCAATTTCACCCAGCAACGCCGCGGGATCGACCACGACGCCGTTGCCGATCACGCTGATCTTGCCAGGATGCAATATCCCTGACGGGATCAGGTGCAATACATACTTCTGGTCGCCGACCTCAACCGTGTGGCCCGCGTTGTTGCCGCCCTGGTAGCGCACCACCACGTCCGCTTGCTCGGTGAGCACGTCGATGACCTTGCCCTTGCCCTCATCGCCCCACTGGGCGCCCACTAAAACCGTCGTTGCCATAACCCCGACAACATAGCCGAACCGCAAACCCGCTGGCAAGCCGCAAGCGACACTGTCGCCCTCGCCGGTGCAGTAGCGGCCGTCCCGGCCGCTTCGGTGTTGTCTCTGATAATGCTCTCGACGGCCACGGCGGTCGTTTGGCATCTTTCTGGAGTGGCTGATGAATTCAGGCGACAACCACCCCGGCTTGCCGAGGTGTTCCAGAAGTACGACACCCCGTTGTACTTCGTAACCTTCAACACGATGCATCGCCGTTATCGTCTCGCCAATGAACGCGTTCACTCCGCGTTGCGCATTTACTGTGAAACCGGAGTGGCAACGGCGAGAGCTGCCGTCGGACGCTACGTGATCATGCCGGACCACGTTCACCTGTTTGTTAGCGGAGACGCATCATTCGACCTGAGCATCTGGGTGCGCGGCCTCAAGCGCGCAATCTCCAAGGCCATCGCATCCACAAATATCGAAGCGATGGCCGCTGCTACATCATCAAGGATCTGGCAGCCCGGGTTTTTCGATCATTTGATGCGCAGTTCGGAAAGCTACGCACAGAAATGGATTTATGTCCGTGAAAACCCTGTTCGAGCGAAACTGGTTGCGCATGCTGAAGACTGGCCGTATCAAGGAGGAATTGTCCCCATAGCCCGTGCCTGACATCTTTGCGCCCGGGACGGGCGCTACTACAACTGTTTGCCAATGTATTCGTATGCCATCGCACAATAATCGAGCGGTTCTCAACGTCCGTAACTTGCGCGTCGAGCGCGGGGAGACGGTCATTCTCGACGATGTGTCGTGGCGCGTCGAGCACGGCCAGCATTGGGCCATTCTCGGCGCGAATGGATCGGGGAAAACGTCTCTTCTCAGTGCGTTGACGGCCTATCTTACGCCAACCGCCGGCACGATTGAGGTGCTGGGCGAACGCTACGGCGAGACCGACTGGCGCGAACTGCGGAAACGCGTCGGCTTGGTCAGTTCATCTGTCCGACAAATGATGGCCGAGGAGGAGCCGGCGTTGGAAACGGTCGTGAGCGGCAAATATGCGATGATTGATTACTGGGGAGAGCCTACGTCCGCCGATCGCAAGCGCGCTGTCCAGATTCTGAAAAGCGTTGAGTGTTCGCATCTCGCTGCCCGCCCCTGGCGAGTGCTCTCACAAGGCGAACGCCAACGGGTGCTCATCGGCCGTGCGCTGATGGCCAATCCGCCATTGCTGATTCTTGATGAACCATGCGCGGGACTCGATCCTGTCGCCCGCGTCCATTTTCTGCGATTCCTCGAAGACCTCGGTCGTCGTCGGGGAGCGCCGACGCTCCTGCTCGTCACGCACCACGTCGAGGAAATTGTGCCCGTGTTTTCGCATGTGCTGCTCCTCAAAGCCGGCCGCGTGCTGGCCCAAGGGCGGAAGGCAGACGTACTCACGTCAGAACTGCTGGGGCACGCGTTCAACGCAGCCGTGAAGTTGCATACCGAGAGCCAGCGCTACACGATATCGGTCACAGCGAAATCGCGCGCCGTGATGTGAGTGATTACTGTAGCGTCAAATTCACCCGATTCGCGCCCTGAAATGATGCGTCGACGGTCTTGGAGGCGGCAACCGTAAGCCGTTCGGGTTCAACCTTTCCACTCTGTAACAGATAGCTCTGCACGGCGGTCGCGCGCTCATCCATGAGCTTCTTGAAATCGTCGGGGGTTACCTCCGTAACTTCAACAAGCTTCGTTTCCATATCCGCCAGGCTCACCACACCCCCGGGGGCTCCGCCTTTGGCCCGCTCCGCGCTCTTCGCGGGATGCTGCGGCTCGAAATTGGTTTTTGTTTGAAGGTGCGCCAGAACCGTCTCAGCACGCCCAGCCGAGGCCCTGCTCGAAACCAGCCCCATCGCTTCCGCATACGCCAGTTTCACCAAGCGGTTCCGGTCGTCCGGGGTCAACCGCACGGAATCCACCGAGGTCACCTTCTGCCCGGCCGCCTGCAACTCCTTCACGCGCATTTCGCCAAGCTTGTGCTCCAGCTTGAGCTTTGCCAACGCCTCACGATCCTTAACCGGATCAACCGAACCTGCGATGCCGAGCTTCAGTGCCGGCCGCTCGTAGAGGGCTGTCGCCAGCGTGTCGAGTTTGGTCAACTCGCCTTCCGCGAAATCCGCCCCGCCCATCTGAAACGTGATGTGGTCGAGGTCCTCGCCTCCGCCGAACATTGATCCGAGCATGGCAAACGGTTTCGTGACGGCCTTGGTGACGATATTCATGAACACCTGCATGATGACCGGGCCGAGCTTGAACTTCGGATCATCGAGGCGGCCATTCACGGGCACGTTGAGCGCGATCACGCCGTGGCGGTCCTGCAACAAGGCAATGCCGAGTTTCACCGGCAGTTTGATCGCCTCGGGACTGTTGCTGGCCTCGCCCAGTCGCAGTTGATCGACCCGCACCTTGTTCTCGGCCTTCAACTCCCGCTGGGTGACATAGTAGCGCAGATCGAGCGACAGCGCGCCGTTTTCCAGCGGAAACCCGACGTACTTCGAGGCGTACGGCGACGTGGGCATCAGCGCATCATTCTGCAACAGAATGGCCACATCGACAAACAAGTCCGACGCCAACGGGTTGATCTTGCCCTTGATCGAGAACGGCGCGTATTTGTTCACCTTGCCCGCAAGGTCCACCACGGCAACCGTATTCATGTCGGAAGTCAGCCCCTTTACACTCCCGTTGAATTCCTCGACCGCGGATTCGACGTGGGGCTCGACCGATTCATCCGTGAAACGGAACGACGCATTCTCGATCGCCACCTCATCAATCTTGATCTGGAACGCGTTGGTCTGCGTCGCCGCCGGTTTGGACTCGATCACGGGCTTGGACGCGACCTGGGCAACCGTTTGTGTCGCGGGTGCGCCGGGCAACAGCGTCACGCCCGTTGTGAGGTCCGTCAACCGAATCTCCGCGACATCCAGCCTTTTGGCTGCGGTGTCCAGCGACACCCCGTCGACCGTGAGATGCAACTTGTCCAAGTGGGCTTGAGCGGGCCTTGGTTGCGTCGTTGACACCTGAACTTCGGCCAGATCCACGGTCAAATTGGAAATGGAGGCACTGGCTTCTTCGCCCGTCACAGCCACGTGGTAATCCATTTGCAAATTCATGCGGCCACCGTCAACCTGGATGGGCACAACGTCCTCGGCATACGCGGCGTATTTGTCGAAGTGCAGCCCCGTCAACTTGAATGTGCCCGCCGAATACAGCGGCGCGATGGATACATCTCCCGACCAGGCAAACGTCTCCCCGTCTTTCGTGCTGACCACGACGGCGTACGGGCTGCCGTTCTTCGGACGGGTGGTAAAATCGGTCAGGGTAACGTCGATCGGGCCGAATCGCCGCTGAAACAGTTTCTTGCGGTCAAGATCGGTGAACGAAAACTGGCCATCTTCGATCTTGAGCGCCTCAACAATCACCAGGGGCAATTGCTGTTTGGCGGATGACGGGGCGGCAGCCTTGGCCTCAGATGGCGGCTGATTGGTGGCCGGGAGAAGGTTCGAAAAGTTGAAGGTTCCGTCGGCCAGTCGAACGATGTTGGCGGACGGCTTCTTGACATGGATTTCGCCGAAGACAAATCCGCGTTTGAGGAGCGAGACGGGCTTGAAATTGACGTACAACTCGTCCAACGCGACAAATTCGTCACCGTTGGTTTCTGTCAATGAGAACCCGCGAAGGGTGAACGAAAGCGCATACGGATTCAGCTTCACTTCCCGCACGGCGACATGGCGATGCGTCAACGCGGGCAACCGCTTGAGCATTTGTGATTTGATGATCGCCGGAAGGACAAAAAAACTGAATACGTTGAACAACACGAAGCCAATGCCCACGCCCACGGCCCAGTTCTTCATCCTGCGATGTCGGCGTTCCGTCATTGCTCTTGTCGAAAGATAGCAGAATCACGCATTTAAGTCAGCCCCAAAAAACTGGCAGAGGAATTGCTGAATTCTACGCCAGTACCAAGTGGAAACAGCACCGATGATTTCAACTCGTTCCCTTTGTCGGGCCGCGCTCTCGGCGCTGGCTCTGCTCCTTTGCTCCTGCTCGAAGCTTGTTGTTGACCAGGCGACTATCAACCGTGACGCCGCGTCGCGTTGCGTCCAGAACATCGACGCGTGGAACAAGGACGTGGCCAAGCTGAACATGTTGCAGGAAAAGTTTGACCTGATCTCCAATCAGATTCGCCGCGATTACTCGAAAGCCGATCCGGCCGAGAAGATAAAACTGCGCGCGCGCCTCGGGGACGTTCTGACTCAGAGGGCCCAGGCCACCACCGAATCCGACGCGCTATTTCACGAGATCGTGCGAGACCTGGAGTACGTGTCCCGCGACAAACACACGCGGGCGCGGATCATCGCGGTGACCTCCCCGTTGCGGGACGCGGAAGGCATCCGCACCCCCGAAGTCCAATACGCCATGGATGCCGTGTCCTCCCAGTTGCGGATCCTGTTGCGGGTGGATTAGACGGATTGACCTGTCCGCCGACAATGTGCGCGGCGTCCAGATGTTTTGTCGTGCCGCAGTTCTGGCATTGCCAGTTGTCCCGCTCCATTACTGCTCTTGTCCACTTTTGATCTGCATTCATCTCCGCTGGCTCCTTTATTTGTTTGTGTTGGGAGCCAGTTAGAGAATGAATCACCGTTGCGCGACGCGGGTTTGAATTGTGCCTTTGGGTTGTCCCATAGTTCTTGTGCCAACATTCAAGATATGTCAAAGTTCATCCATGAAGAAAACCCACAGCATCTTGCTTAATGTCGCAATTGACGTAAGGCGGGCGAAAAACAACAAGCGCATTGCGTGGATTGAAATTACGGGGTGGAAATATGGGGTTGTTGAAGACCGTTATCGTTTTCAAGCCACCAAACCCATCGTACAAAAAGGGCGTTATAAAATGGAACGTTTGGGCAAGGCGATTTTTAAGGCTGCCCATGAAATATTCAAGGCTGACCCGTCGTTGAAAGACGTTCAATTCTAGGCGACAAAAACGGGCATGGGGTTTGATTGCGCATTTAATGTCGGGTCATGTCGGGTTACCTCCGAGGACGACCGTAGCGTACGGCCAGCACGAGGAGGACTAGAAGAATCCCGAACACGACCGCTGCAGGGTGTCGGATCAAGACTTCGAGGATGGCGAGACTGATCCAGAAAAGGCCAACGAAGAAGCGGGTTAGACAACCCTGGGGGTGGTGCGGCGGTGGTTCCCGACGTTGACCAGCGTATGGATCATACCCGTACATGTTAAGCTTATCCTACAGCGACAGCGAGCGTTGAGCAGGTGTCGTTTCCTGCGACAGTAGCCCCTTACTGTTTGTTTCGCTTCTCGATGGGCACGTAATGGTTCTCGCGCGCTCCGACGTAGACTTGCCGCGGGCGGTAGATGCGACTGCTGGACTCGTCCATGATTTCCTTGTAATTCGCAATCCAGCCCGGCATCCGTCCGATGGCGAAAATCACCGTGAACATCTCCATGGGGATGCCGATCGCCCGCATGATGATGCCGCTGTAAAAGTCCACATTGGGATAGAGCTTGCGCTCGATGAAATACTCGTCGTGCATGGCCGTCTCTTCCAGCTTCTTCGCGATGGCCAGCAACGGATCGTCAATGCGCAGCAGTTGCAGGATCTTGTCGCACTGCTCCTTGATGATTTTGGCGCGCGGGTCATAGTTCTTATACACGCGGTGCCCAAAGCCCATCAGTTTCTTGCCGCTCTTCTTGTCCTTGGCGGCGGCGATGAACCTCGATCCGTCATCGCCTTCCCGGTGGATCTGATCGAGCATTTCGATGACCGCCTGGTTGGCGCCGCCATGCAGCGGCCCCCACAACGCGCACACGCCGCCGGCCGCGCAGGCAAACAGATTGGCGCGGCTGGAGGCGATCATGCGGACGGTCGAGGTTGAACAATTCTGTTCGTGGTCGGCATGCAAGAGAAAGATGAGATCGAGAGCGCGCACGACTTCCGGCTTCAAATCATAATCCTGATACGGCTCGGAAAACAGCATGTGCAGAAAGTTGGCCGTGTATTTGTACACCGGCTTGGGGTAGATGATCGGCAACCCGCGCGACTTGCGATAGGAAAACGCGGCAATGGTGCGGACCTTGGAAATCAGCCGCGCGGATTGGAGTTCGAAGTTTCTGGGTTGGTACCCTTCCATCAGGCGAGGATGAAAGCAACTCGCGGCGTTGATCATCGAGGAGAGGATGGCCATCGGATGTGCATTGGGCGGGAACCCTTCGAAATGGAATTTCATGTCCTCGTGCAGCATTTCGTTTTGCGTAAGCAATTCCGAGAACCGGCGTAGTTCCTGGCTGGTCGGCAGATGGCCGTAGATCAATAAATACGCGGTCTCGATGAACGTGGATCTCTCGGCCAACTCCTCAATCGGGATGCCGCGATACCGCAAAATCCCCTTCTCACCGTCGATGAACGTGATCGCGCTGCTGCACGAGCCGGTGTTGGAATAGCCGTCGTCGAGCGTGATCAGTCCGGACTCGTCCCGCAATTTCGTGATGTCGATCGCGTGCTCGTCTTCAGTCCCAACCACGACGGGCAGTTGGTAAACCTTGCCGCCGACTTCCAGTTTTGCCTGCTCGCTCATTGCGCCCTCCTGCGTTGAATCATTGTAGCCTTTTCCCTTATCTTTACCGTGATTCGGTGCGGGCCGCCACTGTTTTTCGCACTGAGTAGATGATGAAGATACTGGTGGTGTTGCGTCAGAATTCGATTGCGACACCGCGGAAGGCTCGCCCGCTCAACAAGATTTCGGACCGAACGAGCCGGAAGACTCCCCGTTTTTCTGAAATACGTCCACGCGAGCGGGCGGCACGTTGGCCCAGATGACCGCCGTGCGGATCCGCTTGAAACCAGACAGGCTGGGATGCGCGGTCTTGCCCAGGTTGTAGGTGTACTGCACCAGTTTTCCCTCCTTGGGCAGCACGGCGTGCACCTCGCGGATGATGTTCGCCACCACACTCTCGGGTAATGACCGCAACGGCAGACTCGAAACGACGTGGCTGATCTCGATGTTGTCTTTCGCCAGGAACGTTCGGAGGAGAGTGCGAAGTTCGCTGGCGTCGCCGAGCGCGATTTTCAGCGACGGAAACCGCCGCTTCAACAATCGCACCATGGTTTCCGACCGTTCGACCGGAATGATCTGCTCGGGTGGGATTCCGCGCTTCAGGAGAGCGGCCGTAATCGCGCCCGTCCCCGCGCCCAACTCGATCACATATCCCCGAGGCGCCCGCGGCAGGTAGCTGGCCATGCGCCGCGCCAAAAACGGAGAACTCGGCACAGCCGACCCAATCGGCCGCGGGTTGGCCAACAGCTCGCTTCCAAACGTCACCAGCGATGTAACAGCTTCTAATGGCATGATGAACCAGCCAACCCGTTCGACTCCCGAGGCAATCTGCGATCCGGCAGCCTAACAGGAGCATACCGCAAGCCAAACGCGCTTGCGCTACCTTCGGTCGACACGTGCCTCCTTGTCATCAAACGACAGTGACTATCCTCCATCTCATCGAAAAAAGCGACAAATCTTTTTTCCGCTCGCCGACGGGTTGCAAACCCCATCAAAATGCCCTATTCATTGGTTCATGTCGTTCGCCCTTGGCCAGTTGTCGCTCGACTCCAATCTGTTCCTGTCCCCGCTCGCGGGTTATACCAACCTGCCTTTCCGTCTCATCATCCGCGAAATCGGCGGCGTCGGCCTCTGCACGACCGATCTCGTCAACGCCCGCTCGCTGTTGCTGAAGAATCGCAAGGCCCTCCAGCTTATTCAGACCCGACCGCCAGACCGTCCCTTGGCCGTGCAACTCTACGGCACCATCCCTGAAGAGATGCGCGATGCCGCCGCGTTGCTCGAATCCCTCGGCGTCAGTTCCGTGGACATCAACATGGGTTGTCCCATGCGCAAGATTTGCAAGAACGGCGGTGGCTCGTCGATGATGGCCGATCACGCCAAAGCCGCGCGACTGGTCAGCACGATGGTCAATGCCGTGAAAATCCCCGTCACCGCCAAGATGCGCCTCGGCTGGGACGATGAAAACCTCACCGCACCCGATCTCGCCCGCGCCCTGGAAGATGCCGGCATCGCCGCCATCGCCGTCCACGGTCGCACCCGCCAACAAGGCTTCAGCGGTTCGGTGAATCTCGCCGGCATCCGCGCCGTCGTGCAGGCCGTGAACCGCATGCCCGTCATCGGCAATGGCGACATCACCACGCCCCAGACAGCGAAGATGATGTTCGATCACACCGGCTGCGCCGCGATCAGTATCGGTCGCGGCGCGTTCTATAATCCGTGGATCTTTCGGCACGTGTCCCACTTTCTGTCCACCGGCGAATTGCCACCCGACCCCGACTTCGAAGAACACATCGCCGTGATGAAACGGCATCTCGATCTGATGGTCGAAGTCTTCGGCGAACGACGGGGCTGTCTCACGTTCCGCAAGGTCGCCATCCAATACTCGCGCGCCCTCGGCCCGACCAAGGAGTTCCACAAACTTGTCGTGCGCTTGAACACCCGCGCCGAGTTCGACGACATCCTCGCCGTCTATCGCACCTGGCGCGCCCAGTTCCTCGACGCCGACGGCAATCTGCTCCCGCATTACAAACCCCACCCGCTCGGCCTGGCCGCCGAACCCGCCACCGCCGTCAAAGTCCCCGCCGGGCCAAATGAGCTGTGGTAGACTGAACGCGACCGCAACATGAGCTTGGAACACGTCACAAAAATAACCAGTGACTATTCTACCGAGGAGCGGACACACTTTCGTGAGGTATTTGCTCCTAAAGCGGAGCGTTTTCGCCAGTATTCCCGCCGCGCTTTGGCGACCGCCCTCGGTGCCGTCATTGTGTGGTTTTTTGCCATAATGTTTCTTCCGAGGGTTGGACTTTTTTGGGTTTGTGGTGTTCTAATGATCGTCTTCTTGGGGATGTTCGTTTATGGCTTGTATACCCGGCCACCACTCGAATGCCCCGCCTGTCGCAATCTCCTCGATTCGTGGAATCTCGGGTGTTATTGCCCGGAGTGCGGAAGCGATCAGCTCAAAAAGGGCGGCTTGTTGCAGCCGCCAAGTTGCGGTGCATGCAGCAAAACTATGTATCGCAGGAAAGGTGGTGGATACAAATACAAGATTCGAGCGTGTACCTACTGCGGCGTCTTCCTGGACGACAGAGGAGTCTAGATTCGCCGCCCTACCGCCGCCGGCGGCTCGGGCTAAAGGAGTAGCCCTTCATCGTGCGGACGGCGCGGACGCTGCGGCGGTCGCCGGAAATTTGTTTCTCTTCGAACATCGGGGTCAGGACGTAATTGAAATCCTCCAGCTTGAGCTGCGGAATCTTTTGGCCGATGAACCGCTCGATGGCGCGCAGGTACTCGAGTTCCTCGATCGTCACGAGCGTGAACGCATCGCCCACCTTCTGCGCGCGGCCCGTGCGGCCAATCCGATGCACGTAATCCTCGGGGTGCTGCGGCACGTCGTAGTTGATCACGTGGGTGACGCCTTCGACGTCCAGCCCGCGCGCGGCGATATCCGTCGCGACCATCACTTCGTATTTGCCCGACTTGAAACCTTCCAGCGCCTCGACGCGCTCGCGTTGCGTGCGGTTCGAGTGCAGCGCCGCCACGGAATGCTTCTCCGCCCGTAACCGGGTCGCGATCTTGTCCGCGCCGTGTTTGGTGCGCGAGAAAATGAGCACGCTGTCGAAATTGGTCCGCTGCAGCAAGGCCGCGAGCAATTGGAACTTCTGGCTGGTTGCGACCGGGTAACACGCGTGCGTCACCGTATCGGCGGGCGAACGGCTGATCCCGATCTCAACCTTTTCGGGTTGTCGCAATACCCACGCCGCCAGCCGTTCGATCTCGGGCGGGATCGTCGCGGAAAACAGCATCGTCTGGCGCTGCCTTGGACACTTTTCGATGATCCGCCGCACGTCCGGCAGGAATCCCATGTCCAGCATCCGGTCCACCTCGTCGAGCACGAGCAGGTTCACGTCCTGCAGCTTCACAAACCCCTGCCCCATCAAATCCAACAGCCGACCCGGCGTCGCGACGATGGTGTCCACGCCCTGGGTCAGTGACTGTTTCTGCTCGCCGTAACCAACCCCGCCAAATATGACTGCCGTTTTCAAATTGGTGAACCGCCCGTAATCACGGAAAGCGGTCTCCACCTGCGCCGCCAGTTCGCGGGTCGGCCCCAGCACCAGGCAACGGCATTTGCCGTGTGTCTTGAGTAGCGTAAGAATCGGCAGCGCAAACGCCGCGGTCTTACCGGTGCCGGTCTGCGCCGAACCGATAACGTCCTTGCCCGCCAAAATGAGCGGGATCGCGCGCAGTTGGATCGGCGTCGGTTCGGTATATCCCGCCGCCTGCACACCGCGCAGCGCTTCCTCAGAAAGTCCAAGTTGTTTGAAAGGCATAGGGCATGGTAAGGGCCACCGGCAGCATTAACAAGACATGATTTTCCCGCCTCAACCCCCGAATGGGAGCGTCACTTTGACACCATAGTACGTCTGGTTGTGCGTGAGATCGATGTCGGGCTGCACGGGCTCGTTCAGGAGAAATCGCCACATCGGACCGTCAAACGCCCGACGCGTCGGAACGCACAGCACCGCCACCTGCCTGGGATTGTCAATCGCCGTTTCCGGCTCGAATCGATTTCGAACTCGTGCCGTGTCGGTTGCCGGCCGCAGCATCGCGCTGCGCGCCGCCGCCTCCCGTGCCATCGTCGCTGGCGAGGTTGGCGATCCTCCGCCGTGCGGCGCGACGAGCACCCGTATGACGTGTGCGGGTGCCGGGGCAGGTCCTTGATCGGCATTGCGCCCCGTCGATACTGCAAACAGAAGCGCCGCGACGCACAAGCCGCACAAAAGAATCGACCGCCGGTGGCCGCTGACAACGGGAGGACGCCATTGTGGAGGGGCCAACTGTCTCGAAACTGAAACTGTTATCTCATTCATGCGCCGTTCCATCGCGGCTTCGCGAGGTACGGCCAAAAGGGGGTTGTCCTTCGTGGCGTTTGGCGGCTCGTCCGCCCTCGACTTGCGAAATTACGAGTTCCTTTCGACAAAGCACGTCGTGAGCCACCTCGCACCAGGGCACCGGAAATGGGGGTTGATTGACGGCGCGGATTGCCGTATAAGCAGGGCGCTTTATGAGGCATACCCTGTCAGTTTTGGTCGAGAATAAATTCGGCGTGTTGACCCGGATCTCGGGGCTGTTCAGCGGCCGCGGGTTCAACATCGACACACTCAACGTCGCCCCGACGCAGGACCCGACCCAGTCCCGCATGACCATCGTGGTCAAAGGCGACGACACCGTCCTCGAGCAGGTCACCAAGCAGCTCAACAAGCTCGTCGACGTCATCAAGGTCTCGGATTTCAAGGAAGGCGAATACGTCGACCGCGAACTCGTCCTCATCAAGGTCAACGCCGACAACAAGACGCGCGCCGAATTGATGCAGATTTGCGATATTTTCCGCGCGAAAATCGTCGACGTCGCCCACAAGGCGTTGACCATCGAGATCACGGGCGACGAATCGAAAATCAGCGCGTTTCTCGGGTTGATGGAACCGTTCGGCATCCGCGACATCACCCGCACGGGCAAGGTCGCCATGCCGCGCAAATAACGCGGGATGACCATCCGGAACCTGCAGGATACGGTGAAGGATCTCAGCATAAAACAATCAGCAATGGAGAACATGAATCATGGCAATCATTGATTTTGGAGGCGTAAAAGAACGCGTTGTCACCCGCAAGGAATTCACCCTGGCCAAAGCCCGCAGCGTCCTCAAAAACGAGGTCATCGCTGTCATCGGCTACGGCGTCCAAGGCCCGGCCCAGGCGTTGAATATGAAAGACAACGGATTCCACGTGATCGTCGGCCAGGCGCGCGAGTTCAAGCGCGACTGGGATCGCGCCGTCGCCGACGGCTGGGTGCCCGGCAAGAACCTGTTCGACATCGAAACCGCCGTCAAGAAGGGCACGATCATTCAAATGCTCGTGTCCGACGCGGCCCAACGCGCGGTTTGGCCGACAATCAAGAAGCATCTCAAACCGGGCGATGCGCTGTATTTCTCGCACGGCTTTTCGATCACCTACCGCAACAAGAGCGGCGTCGTTCCCCCCAGGAATGTCGATGTGATTATGGTCGCCCCCAAAGGGTCTGGCCTGAACGTGCGCCGCAACTTCCTGTCCGGCGCCGGTATCAACTCCAGCTTCGCCATCCACCAGGATGCCACCGGTCGGGCCAAGGACCGCTGTCTGGCCATCGGCATCGCCATTGGGTCGGGCTACCTGTTCCCCACCACGTTCCCGCACGAAACCAACAGTGATCTGACGGGCGAGCGCGGCGTGTTGATGGGGTGCCTGGCGGCCATCATGGAAGCGCAATACGACGTCTTGCGCGCCCACCGCCATTCCCCGAGTGAAGCGTTCAACGAAACCATTGAAGAGCTCACCCAGAGCCTCATCCGTCTCGTGGACGAGAAGGGCATGGACTGGATGTATTCCAACTGCTCCGCCACGGCCCAACGCGGCGCGCTCGATTGGAAGCCGAAGTTCAAAGCGGCTGTCCTGCCCGTCTTCAAGAAACTGTACGGTCGCGTGTCGTCCGGCCAGGAGGCCGAGCGCGTCATCAAAGTGTGCGGCGCGAAGAACTATCCGAAACGTGTCGCCCGGGAACTCGCCGCCATGCGCAACTCCGAAATGTGGCGCACCGGCGCGGCGGTCCGCGCCTTGCGTCCGACGGAAAAAGCCCGGGCGATTTCCCACGGGACCAAAGGCCTTGTCGGTCGCGGCGGTTGATCACCTGTAACAGGCTGCACGACCCGAGCCGGTGGATGCGATCGTGCGTCCACTGGCTCGCTTATTCCGGGCCCCGCAATCAACGGTTGTCGGCGAGCCGGGTCGAAGGTATAATGCCTGCCGGGTCAATTTGAGCAGTCGGGCGAGGATCTCATTCACAAGGAACATAACGATGGCAGCTAAAATCTATCACGACAAAGACGCAGACCTGAAATACCTGAAGGGCAAAACCTGCGCCGTCATCGGCTACGGCTCGCAAGGCCACGCCCACGCGCTGAACCTCAAGGACAGCGGCGTGAAAGTCGTCGTCGGCCTCTACGAAGGCAGCAAGTCTGTTGATGTGGCGAAAAAGCAGGGCGTCGAAGTCCTCAGCGTCGCGGACGCGGCGAAGGCCGCCGACGTGATCATGTTGGCGATTCCCGACACGCGTCACGGCGAGACGTATCGCCGCGAAATCGCCCCGCACATGAAGAAGGGCAAGGCGCTCGCCGTCGCGCACGGCTTCTCGCTGCATTTTGGACAGATCGTTCCGCCGGAGGACGTGGACGTGTTCCTCGTCGCGCCGAAAGGCCCCGGTCACCTCGTCCGCCGTATGTACATCGAAGGCAAAGGCGTTCCCGCGCTTGTCGCCGTGCATCAGGATGCCACGGGCAAGGCCAAACAGGTGGCACTCGCCTGGGCCAAAGGCATTGGCGCGACGCGTGCCGCAGTGTTTGAGACGACGATCCGTGAGGAAACCGAGACCGACCTCTTCGGTGAACAGGCCGTCTTGTGCGGCGGGCTGAGCGAGTTGATCCTCGCGGGTTTTGAAACGCTCGTGGAAGCCGGTTACGCGCCCGAGATGGCCTACTTCGAATGCTTGCACGAAGTGAAACTCATCGCCGATCTCGTGAATGAAGCGGGCATCAGCGGCATGCGGTTCTGCATCAGCGATACCGCCAAGTACGGCGACATCACCCGCGGCAAACGCGTCATCACCGATCAGACCCGCGCCGAGATGAAGAAGATTCTCGAAGAAATCCAGAGCGGCCAGTTCGCCAAGGAATGGATCACGGAAAACCAGGCGGGCCGCCCCGTCTACAGCGCGCTCATGAACCGCGGCGCGGAACATCCCATTGAGAAGGTGGGCGAACAGATTCGCGCCAACTTCCCGTGGATGCAGAAACGCAAACTCGGCGGCGCCCAAGCCGCCTACTAGGAGGTCAACATGCGCAAACGATTCAACGTTCTCGCCGTGGCGATCGTGCTGGCGATTATCAGCTTCGCCTACGCACGCTACGACTACAGTAACAAGCACAGCGTCACCATCGGCAATACGACACTCAGCGCCACCGGCCATGACCTTTTTGGTAACTGGGTGAAAGACGAGGTACCCTTCGCCATCGTTGTCCCCGTCGTCGTACTTGCGGTAGGCTTCGCGCTGGCGGTCAAGAAATAGGCGGTTCGTCGGGCTTGACGAATGGCCCGCGACCTGCTACCTATAAGCCTGTAATGAATCGTAATTTCAACCTGCTGCTGGCTTTGCTGGCGCTGCTGCTCACGCGGCAGACGGCGGGTTGAGGTCTGTACACAGAAAAATCAAAACCCACTGTCGCCGCGCGACAGTGGGTTTTTTGTTGTTTGCCCCCTGTCCACGGCTAGAATTGAAAGGACCAGGCCATGAGTGAGCAAATATTGATATTCGACACGACGTTGCGCGATGGCGAGCAATGCCCCGGCGCCTCCATGCACATCCGCGAGAAACTCGAGGTCGCGCGGCAATTGGCGCGGTTGCGCGTGGACATCATCGAGGCGGGATTCCCCATCGCCAGCGACGGCGATTTCGAGGCCGTCAAATCCATTGCTGGTGAGATCCAGGGCCCGCGCATCGCCGGGTTGGCCCGGTGCGTCGATAACGACATCGACCGCGCCGCCGAGGCCGTGAAACCGGCGGGCGATCGCGCGCGCATTCACGTGTTTCTTGCCACGAGCGCCATCCATCGCGAGTTCAAGCTCAAGATGGCGCAAAGCGAGATTCTCAAGCGCGCCGTGGAAGGCGTCCAGCGCGCCCTCGGCTACTGTAAAGACGTCGAGTTCTCGCCCGAGGACGCCTCGCGCACCGAACCCGAGTTCTTGGCCGAGGTGACGCATGCCGTGATCGAAGCCGGCGCGACCACGGTCAATATCCCCGATACGGTCGGCTACGCCGCCCCTCACGAATACGGTGCGCTCATCAAGTATCTCTTCGACCATGTTCCGAACATCAAGAACGCCGTCATCAGCGTCCACTGCCACAACGATCTCGGGCTCGCGGTGGCGAATTCGTTGGCCGCCGTCCAGAATGGCGCGCGCCAGGTCGAATGTACGATCAACGGCATCGGCGAACGCGCCGGCAATGCTTCCCTCGAAGAAATCGTCATGGCGCTCAAGGTCCGCAAGGACGCGTTCGGCGGTTATCAGACGAACGTCGACAGCGCGCAGATCTACCGCAGCAGCCGCCTCGTGTCGCACATGACGGGCATGGTGGTCCAGCGCAACAAGGCCATCGTCGGCGACAACGCGTTCGCCCACGAAGCCGGTATTCATCAGCACGGCATGATGGCCAATCGCGCGACGTACGAGATCATGCATGCCGAGGACGTGGGCCGGTCGAGCGAGCTCACCTGGGGCAAACACATGGGCCACCACGCCGTCGGCAAAAAGCTCGACGAAATGGGCTACAAGCTCAGCGACGACGAGGTCCGCCGCATCACCGACCAGATCAAGGCGCTCGCCGACAAGAAGAAGCAGGTGTACGACGACGACGTGATGGCACTCGTCGAAGGCCAGTTCACCGAGGTGCCGCAGGTCTGGAAACTGGGCTATCTCAGTGTGACCACCGGCGAAATCCCGACCGCTTCCGTGCGCCTCATCCGCGCCGATAAGAAGGAACCGGTGCAAGACGCCGGCACCGGCGACGGCCCGATCGACGCCATGCTCAAGACTATCGACCGCATCACGGGACTCAAAGGCAGCCTCGCGGATTACAGCGTCAATAGCGTCACGCGCGGCAAGGACGCCATCGGCGAGGTCACCGTCCGCGTCCACTTCAATGGCGACGCGGGCCGCATCGTCACCGGCAAGGGCTCCTCGACCGACATCATCGAGGCCAGCGCCTTGGCCTACTTGAACGCCCTCAACCGCTACCTCTTCGAGCAACGCCAGACCGCTGAGACCGAAAAACCGACATTGTGAAGAAGGCCTGCACCAAAAGACAACCGAAGCGCGCCGTTGCGGGGAAAAGGGATGCTTGGGCTGCGGCTGAGGCGTACGGGTGCGACATGAACCTGCTTGAAATTAGCCTGCGCATGACGCCCGAGCAGCGAATCGATGCGAACCAAGATGCTCTGGACTTTGCCGAGGCGCTGGAAGCCGCAGGCAAACGGCGGCATGTCAAAGCTTAAGACACTTGTGGGGCGTCTGATCGAGCACGACGTGGAATTCGTGGTCGTCGGTGCCTTTGCATCCACGATGCACGGAGTAACGTTGGGAACCCGAGATGTCGATATTTGCTGTCCATTCACGCCGGGGAACCTGTTGAAGCTGCAAGCCGCGCTCACCGACCTGCATCCAGTTCACCGGCTCACGCCGAAGCGTCTGCCGTTGGAATTGACTCGCGAGCGGTGTCGCGGCCTGAAAAACCTCTATTTGGAAACGGATTTGGGTGTCCTCGACTGCCTCAGTGAAGTGCTCGGCGTGGGAAACGCCGCCACCGTGAAGAAGCAAAGTGTGGTCATCGATTTGAGCTTTGGCAAATGCCGCGTGCTTGGACTCGATGCGCTCATCAAAGCCAAGCGCGCCATGAACCGTCCCCGCGACCGCGAAGCGATTGCTCAACTGCAAGCGATCCGGGCGCGCAAACAACCTGGCTAGTCGGCTTCCTCAAGCATGTTCTCTATGAAATCCGCCAGTCCGCCGAGACCGAAAAACCGACGCTGTGAACGCCCGGGCGTGAGAATGCCCAAAACAATCTGCAGGACGTCGATGAAGAATCAGATGCGACCGCTGTCACGGCTCGCGTTTCTGCTCGCCACGGTTTTCGTCTCGGCGCTGTGCGCAAGCGGATGTGGCCGCGTGGCGCCGCGCGTTGCACCGATCGATACCGACTGGACGGCTCCAAAGGTTCTTGATTCCGAATTGGGGTGCCGATCCGACCTGCAGGCTCGTAAGTTCAATAACCGCGCCGTCGCTTTCGATTTGGAAGACCACGCCCTTTACACTCTGGGAGATGACGGACTGCATTGGGACAAGAAAGCGGTCCCAGCCTTTAACGGCTACCACCTGGCGTACGCTGACGCGACGACCAACGAGATTGTACTCGTGAAATCCGACGTTCTGCCGCCGCGCAATCAAGCGTATCAGGTTAGGAATTTTTCCCAAGACAGGGTTGATGGGGAAATCGTGGTCGCGTCCCTCGACAACGATTTCGGTCTGCAAACGGTGGCCCGCGAGAAGGTGGCATTGACCCGAGGGGATCTGTTCGGCACGGAAGCTACAAGTCTGGGGGTATACGAATTCGGTTTTGGGAGCGCGCTGGTCCGCGGCTCGCAGATTGATGTCCCATACGTGGCTCAGGCGGACGTCTCGTTTGCCAACGAAGCCAGAAAAGAGGGATCGCCGGCTGTGATTGGGGTCTATGAAAGTCAGGATGGTGGGTCGTCGTGGACGAGGACCCACTTGTTTGATTTGCGAGGATACACGGCCTTGCCGGGTCTTTTCGCGAGTCGCGGGACTCAATTCCTCCTCGTGAACCATGCGCCGGATCTGGTGTATACCGAAAGAAGCGGAAGCGATGCGCCCTGGCCCGCCCTGCAAACGCTCGTCGCGCACTACTGGTATAGCGTCTGTGCTCCCGTGGGTGACGAGGACACGTTCCATTTTTGCTGGCTGGAAAACCCGGCGACAGAACTGCGGTTGAAGGACCAGGTTCCTTTTTTCGGGGAGAGCCTTGACTACCAACTCTTTTACCGGAACTGGGAGGATTCGACTGCCACATGGTCTGAGGCAAGAAAGTTGTCAGCGGGCCTGAAACCCAGAAGTATCAGCACCAGCGGTTTGTCCATGTCTGTGGAGGGCCAGAGAATCGTTGTTGCCTGGGTGTATCACGCTGGCAAGGGACGCGATGCCAGATACGATATTGCCTACTCCGTCAGCGCGGATGGCGGCCAACACTGGTCGGAGCCAAGGCAAGTGACGAGCACAACGCCGGGCAGGGCAGCCCATTCCCCACAGGTGGTTTTGTTGCGAGGTGTCATCCATCTTTTTTACCATCATGACCGCGAACACGCTGCAGGCAATTGCTGGGACATACTGTACCAACAACGCAGGTTTCCTGGCACGTGAAGGGCTCGCGTTGCCGCCGGGGCTCTGGGCACCACGCAGACGGTAGGAGTTTCTATGGACCATCGTGAAGTCGGGCGGATGTGGGATGCGAACGCCGAGGTGTGGACCCAACTCTCTCGGGCTGGCCATGACGTGTATCGCGACTACGTCAATACGCCGGCCTTTTTCGCGATGCTGCCCGAGGTGAAAGGACTTCGCGGTCTGGACATCGGATGCGGCGAGGGGCACAACACGCGGCTGCTGGCCCAGCGCGGGGCGAAGATGACCGCGTTCGATATCTCGGAGACGTTCATTCGGTACGCATCGGAAGCGGAGCGGGAAAAGCCTCTGGGGATTGATTACCAGCTCGCCAGCGCCGTGCAACTGCCGTTTGCAGATCACGCGTTTGATTTCGCCACGGCGTTCATGTCCCTGATGGACATGCCGGAACAAGATCGGGCAATTCGCGAGGCGTTCCGCGTCATCAAACCGGGCGGCTTCTTCCAGTTCTCGATCACCCATCCCTGCTTTCAAACGCCCTTGTGGAGTTGGATTCGGGACGAGAACGGAACCAAACTCGGCGTGCTTTGTGGTCAGTACTTCAACCAGAAACCCGGGCGGATCGATGAATGGATCTTCGGGGCGGCACCAAAGGAACTGACCGACAAGATGCGCAAGTTTCGGATGGCCTACTTCGATCACACGTTGAGCGAATGGCTGAACATGTTGCTCGATGCTGGATTTCAAATCGAACGCCTGGCCGAACCCCACGCCGACGAAAAGACCGCCGCCGAATGTCCGCGCGTGGCCGACACGCGCAAGGTCGCCTTCTTCCTCATCGTCCGCTGCCGAAAACCGCGTTAAAACGCGGCGTACTTGCGCAATTGCTTCACCGCCACCGTCAAATCCTTCGGCCACGGGGCTTCGATGGTGAGTTTCTCAGCCGTCATTGGACGGTTGAGCGTCAATCGCTCCGCGTGCAACGCCGGACGATCCAGCAAGGGACGCTCGGGTTCCTCGTCCTTTGCCTTGTAGTTGGGTTTGAACTGCGAGAGCAGCAGCGGCATGCCGCCATAATCGGGATCACCGACCAGCGGGCACCCGATGGCCTGCACGTGTACGCGAATCTGGTGCATCCGTCCGGTTTCGATGACGACTTCGAGCAACGCATACCCGCGAAATCTCTCCCGAACGTGGACGAGACTCCGCGCTTCGCTGCCGCGACTGTGATCGATTCTGGCCAGCCCGGGAACCTTGGGATGTCGCCCAATGGGAAGGTCAATGGTCAGGGGTGATATGTCGGGCGTACCTCGTACAAGTGCCGCATACATTTTTCGCGTCTCGCGGTCGCGGAACTGGCGAACCAGATCGCGAAACGTTTCCTGGTTCTTCGCTACGACAAACACGCCGCTGGTGTTGAAATCAAGGCGATGAACGTTCGCCAATGATTCCCCCGGACGCGCCGCCTGAAGCAGCGAGATCAGGTCGGGCTTGTCCTTGTCGAACCGATCCGGGACGGCAAGCAAACCGGCCGGCTTGTTCACCGCCAGAATGGCCTCGTCTTCGTGGAGGACCTCCACCGCGGGCCAGTCGCGGCTTAATCGAATCGTGTTCACGCGTGGGCGGCTTTGACGAGCGCCGCCACGCGCCGGGGATCGACCGCGCTGAATAGTTTACCGCCGACTTTGAGCGATGTGCCCACGATCACGCCGTCGGCATAACGGAGGAACTCGCGGACATTGTCGACATTGATGCCGCTGCCGATGAGAATCTTCGCCGACGGGCATGCCTCGCGCACGCGTTGCACGTCCGTAATGTCCGCCACCCTGCCCGTGCCCGTGCCCGAAATGATCAGCGCATCGGCCAGCCCACGATCCAGCGTGTCATGCGCCGAGTCCTCGATTTCAAAATTACCGAGTGGGACGGCGTGCTTCACGTGGACATCGGCAAAAATGGACGCGGTCGGGCAAATTCGTTCGCGATAGCGAACAGTTCCGTAAGCGTCGCCTTCGATGATGCCCTGATCGGTCAGCATCGCGCCGGAATGGACGTTTACCCGCATGAAACTCCCGCCGCACGCGGCGCACAGCGCCAACGCAGTTTGCGGGTCGTTGCGCAACACATTGAATCCCAGCGGCAGCTTGACCGCGGCGCGGACTGCCGAGCCTGCGGCCGACATGACGGCAACCGTCTCCGGCCCGACACGCGACTTGGTGAATGGCGCGTCGCCGAAGTTTTCGATGATGATCGCGTCAACGCTGCCGCGCTCGTAGGCCCGGGCGTCGGCAAGGGCAAAATCGATGACGGCCTGCAGGCTGCCACCCCATTTGGGTGAGCCGGGAAGAGGTTTCAGGTGAACGACGCCAATGACAAATTTATGGTGGGGACGAAATAGGGCGCTCATTTTTGCGCGAGTGTGGCAAAAATGAGCGCAAAAGGGCAGGACTATTTTGCAGGGTTGAGACCCCGCCAGCGGCCAACCCCGCGGGTACGACTAGTCCGAAACGATCACGTTGTGTCCCTGGAACTGACCTTCCAGACGGACCTTACGTGAATTGATCAGATCGGCAACGATATATGCGCCAAGCTGTTCGTCGCGCGTGAGTTGGTTTACGGTGGCGATCAAATCCGCCAGCGTTGGGGGGGGCTTTTGGTTACCCTTTTGCGCATTGCGTTTCATGGACAGGATGTTAAGCAGGGCACGTGCCATGGTCCGCAAGTCTGGCTTGATCGGCTTGACTCAGGGAGCGTTTTTTGAAATGGTGACCTTGTTGAAGTGTTGGGGATGTAGCTCAGTTGGGAGAGCGCCTCGTTCGCAACGAGGAGGTCAGGGGTTCAAATCCCCTCATCTCCACCAACCCTCACATGGCCTCCTCGCTATCGAAACCATGATTGCCCCACCACATCTCCATGGTATAATGTCGTTGGTGTTGGCGGGTTGCACGTTTCACAGTTGGTTTCAGAGCACCAAATAAAAGGGCATGATCCATGACGAAACCGTATTCACATCCAGATGTTCTTGTTTCAACCGATTGGGTTGAACACCACAAGGGCGGCGCGAATGTGCGCCTCGTCGAGGTGGACGTCGACACGTCGGCCTACGAGCAAGGTCACATTGCGGGCGCCATCGCCTGGAACTGGCAAAGCCAGCTCTGCGACAACATCCGCCGCGATGTGCTGACCGAGGAAGCTTTCGAGAAGTTGATGGGTGAGTCCGGTATCGCAGCGGATACAACCGTCGTCCTGTACGGGGACAACAACAACTGGTTCGCGTGCTACGCGTTTTGGCAATTGAAACTGTACGGCCACCGCGCCGCCTGCATCATGAACGGCGGACGCAAGAAGTGGCTCGCCGAGAACCGCGCGGTCACCAGGGATGTGCCCAAATACCCGGCGACCAGCTACCGCGCCCGCCCGGCAGATGGATCTCTGCGCGCGTTTCGCGATGACGTGGCGCTGGCGATCAAGGAGAGCAAATTCAATCTCGTGGACGTGCGCTCGCCTGATGAGTACACCGGCAAGGTGATTGCTCCGCCGGGAATGACGGAAACCGCGCAACGCGGCGGTCACATACCCACAGCGTTGAACGTTCCCTGGGCGCAGGCGGTCAACGAAGACGGCACATTCAAAGACCACGACGCGTTGTTGGAATTGTACCGCGGCCGCGGGGTCACCCCGTACGATGATACCATCGCCTACTGCCGGATCGGCGAGCGGTCGGCGCACACGTGGTTTGTGTTGAAATATCTACTGGGCTACCCGAGCGTGAGAAACTACGATGGTTCGTGGACCGAGTGGGGCAATTTGGTCAACGCGCCGATTGTCAAGGGCGATAAACCGGCCTGACGATGGGTGAAGTCTCGCTCCTGCCGTCGTCGGATTCCGACGCGTTGTTGCGCACGATTGGCAGCACGCCGCTGATTCCCTTGCTGCGCATCGGGCATGAATTCCCCCGCGTTCGCATCCTCGCCAAGGCGGAGTGGTACAATCCCGGTGGTTCCGTGAAGGACCGTCCCGCGTACCGCATGATTCGCGCCGCGGAAGTGTCCGGCCAGCTTGCGCCAGAGAAAACCATCCTCGATGCCACCAGCGGCAACACGGGCATTGCGTATGCCATGATCGCCGCGCGGCGCGGCTACCGCTGCAAGTTGCTGATGCCGGCGAATGCCAGTCCCGAGCGCAAGAAACTCCTGAAGGCGTACGGCGCGGAAGTGGTTCTTACCGACCCGGCGGAAGGCAGTGACGGTGCGTTCTACGCGGCGCAGCGGCTGTACAAGGAGCACCCCGACCTGTATTTCTACCCCGACCAATACGGCAATCCCGAAAACCCGCGCGCGCATTATGAAACCACGGGGCCGGAGATCATCCAGCAGACCGAAGGCAAGATCACGCATTTTCTCGCCGGGCTTGGCACGAGCGGCACGTTGATGGGCACGGGCCAACGGCTCCGCGAATTCAATCGCGACATCAAGCTCGTTGCCATCCAACCCGAAGGGCCATTTCACGGCCTGGAAGGACTCAAGCACATGGAAACGGCCTCGCATGTCCCGGCGTTGTACGATGCGAAGGTCCCCGACCAGATTGTCGGGATCTCGACCGAAGCCGCGCAGCAAATGGCCCGGCGCATGACGCGGGAGGAAGGTCTGTACGTCGGCGTGAGCGCGGGTGCTGGCATTTGCGCCGCGCTCAAGGTCGCGGCCACCATCCAGGAGGGCGTGATCGTTGCCATTTGTCCCGATGCTGGGGCACGCTACCAAAGCGAGAAGTTCTGGGAGGCGGCATGACTACACACAGGCTGTCCCCTCACCCTAACCCTCTCCCTCAAGGGGAGAGGGGACCGGCGAGCGCGCAGCAGTTTCCTCTCCCCTCCGGGGGAGAGGATCAAGGTGAGGGGGCAGGAGACGCTCACTACAGATGAAACTCTCCCAACAACTGTTGCATCGGATTCACAGGCATTTGGAATCAGGTTATCCGAACGAGGCGTGCGGTGTGATGCTGGGCAAAGACGGTGTGATTACGGAAATTGTCTCCGCAGACAACCGGCGCACCGACCTGCCCGCCGCTGGTGGGGAGAGCGCGCGCAACCGATACCTGATTGATCCGCTCGTGTATATGAAGATCGAGCGCGAGGCCGACAAGCGTGGGATGGACGTGCTGGGGATTTATCATTCGCACCCGGATGTGGCCGCGCGCCCGTCGCAATTCGACCTTGATCACGCGTGGCCGAATTTTTCGTACTTGATCGTCTCGGTCGTGAAAGGCAAGGCGGTCGAATCCAATTCCTGGCGGTTGCGGGATGACCGCTCGGCGTTTGACCAAGAGGCAGTTGAAATTTCCGAGTAATGCGATAGACTATCCACCGCGGGCCGCGGATTTGATTCAGGAGAACACGATGGCAATTAAAGTCACGATACCAACAGCCCTCCGGCGTTTTGCCAATGGGCAGGCGACGGTCGAAGTGCCCGGCGGGACGATCAGCGAAGTGCTGGGCAACCTGACCACCGAGCACGCGCAACTGCGTCCGCATCTCTACAGCGACGACGGCAAACTCCGCAATTTCGTGCGGGTGTACGTCAACGACGAGGACATCCGCGCCAAAGGCGACGACGCTCAGGTCAATGAAGGCGACGAAATCTCGATTGTGCCGTCGATTGCGGGCGGGAACCTCGCGAAACTCGATCCGATCATCAAAGACCGCGCGAAGCTGACGAATGAAGAAATCAAACGCTACTCGCGTCATTTGATTTTGCCGGAAGTTGGCGTCGAGGGACAGGAGCGGATCAAAGCGGCAAAGGTGCTGCTCATCGGCTCGGGCGGACTCGGTTCGCCAATTGCGCTGTATCTCACGGCGGCGGGCGTGGGTACGATTGGCATGGTCGAGTTCGACACGGTCGATTTCAGCAATCTGCAACGCCAAATCATCCATTTCACGGGTGACGTCGGCAAACACAAGCTCAAGAGCGCCGAGGAAAAGCTTAAAGCGATCAACCCGAACCTGAATTTCATCCCCTACCCCGTCAAGATTACCAGCGACAACGCGCTCGACATCATCAAGGATTACGATCTCGTCCTGGACGGCACGGACAATTTTCCGACGCGGTATCTGGTCAATGACGCCTGTGTGATGCTGAAGAAGCCGAACGTGTACGGCTCGATTTTCCGCTGGGAAGGCATGGCCAGCGTGTTTGCGCCGCATCTCGGCGGGCCGTGCTACCGTTGCTGGTATCCCGAACCGCCGCCGCCCGGCCTCGTGCCGAGTTGCGCGGAAGGCGGTGTGCTGGGTGTCATTTGCGGCATCATCGGCAACATTCAGGCGAACGAAGCGGTCAAGCTCATCATCGGCAAGGGCAAACCGCTGATGGGCCGATTACTGCGGTTTGACGCGATGGACATGAGTTTCCGCGAGTACAAAATTCCGCGCGATCCGAACTGCCCTGTGTGCGGCAAAAATCCGACCGTGACCAAACTGATCGATTACCTCGAATTCTGTGGCATTGGCCGCGGCGAAGAAGGCGGTACATCAGGAGATTCGATTGTGGAAAAGAAAGACGAAGGACTTGGCCCCGACGACATCAGCGTGGAGACACTCAAGAAAATGCGCGACCGCAAGGACGATTTCGTCCTCGTCGACGTCCGCAATCCCGACGAGTTTGCCATCTGCACCATCGACGGCTCGGTGAAGCTCCCCTTGCCCGAATTGCCGCAGCGGTTCCAGGAATTGCCCAAGGACAAGCTCATCGTCCTGCACTGCAAGTCCGGTGGCCGCAGCGGCCGGGCGCTGAAATTCCTGCGCTCGCAGGGCTACGGCAAACTCAAGAACGTCGCCGGTGGTATCAACGCCTGGGCCGAGCGCATCGACCCGAACGTCCCGCAGTATTGAGCAGCTCGGGGAACAAGCTCAAGAGGTAGCGATCCACGAGATCCCGTTGGGTCTCAAAAATAGGTTGTGCTAACGCAATGAAAGTGAGAATTGTCGGCCTCCCCAAAAGCGCCTTGGTACGGCGATTTGTTGACCTCCCGAAGCTTTTTGACTTGCTACTCCGTGACCGCACTTTTTTCCCAAAGGTTGAAACGCTTGCACAGACTGATCCCTTTGAATCGGGATTCATGATCCGAAGCAGATGCAAGGCGAGAAACACGAAGAAGCTCCGAGGTTTAGCTATCGACCTTAGCAAGTATTTACCGTACCCCAACTTCAGATGCAATGATGGCGATTTGCGCGAAGACTTCTTCGATGTGATTGACAAACTGAAGGGCGTCGCGCTTCAAAACTGTATTCTGGACATGGAGATGCGCAAATTCAAGCAGCGCATTGTTTGCAGCTGCTGGTACCTGGGCGACGAAGAGTCGGACGCGATGTGGAAAGTGTATGCAGATCGGCTCGGTGTCGCTCTCGTTAGTACAGTTGGACGACTGGCATCCTCTTTAGAGGGTCAGTATTCGAATTTGATCACCTCGTACGATCCGCAGGAGTATTTGATAGCGCCGGTGCGGTACGTCGGCAACTCTAAGCTTTCACGTCTTCCACAATTTTACAAAGACCACCCTTGGATGCTTAAACGAAGCGCCTTTAGACATGAGAAAGAAGTCCGAATCTGCCACGAACTCCCCGAAAGCGCTTGGGCCAGAAGTGAGCTAGGAAGCTCTATCGGTGTCTCGGCGCAAAAGTTAGTAAGGGAGATCATCCTCAGTCCGTTCAACTCAACCTGGGTGAACGATTCACTGCATTCCGCAATTTCGGTGATTTTAGAGAGACGGCGGCTGAATATCCGAGTTCGAGTATCAGAACATATGCGGCCTCCAGCTAATATCAACGCGCCACTACTTCTGTTGGAGATTCAAAATAGCTTGGGGACGTTGGGTTTCAGCCGAAAATGGAGGGAATCGGTGCAGAGGTCGAAGGAACAAGCTTCGCGCCGTCGGTAGAATGACGGGGATGTTCCTCGGGTAAAGGCGTTTGCGCGGGCTAGGGCGCTCTTTTGTGCTGGCCTACCTCCCTTCGATACGCTATCGAATGCCGTCCTCAATGGAGCAGGACAACGATGCCGCGACATGCAACAGGACGCCGTCCCAAGCCCGATCCGAATGCAACCGTTTATGTCCTCAAGGTGGCGCTGTTCGACGCCAAGAAAATCTGGCGGCGCATTGCCATCCGTTCCGACCAGACGCTGGATGACCTGCACGCCATCATTTTCACCGCCTTCGACCGATTCGACGAACACCTGTATTCCTTTTTTCGCACGCCTCCGTGGATGCGTCGTCGCGGCGTCATCGGTGACGATGTCGAATATACGAGCCCGCTCATGATCGAAGAGGCTGATCCTTTTGATGGTCACGAAGTTCACGATGCCTCCAAGACCAACATCGGCTCGCTGGGATTGAAAGACGGCGACACGCTGCACTACCTCTTTGACTTTGGTGATTCCTGGCAACACGAGTTGGCCGTGGAGGCTGTCGGACAACCGCTGGAACCCAAGCGACGCTATCCGTGCATCATGGAAAAGCACGGTCAGTCGCCGCCGCAGTATCCTGAAACCGAGGAGTAGAATGCCGTTGCGGCGGGTAATGCAGGCGGGCGCCTTCGTTGGCAAAGTTGACTCGACCCGTATTCCACGCCGTGGTATCATTAGGTTGTAAAATCGAAGCTACCAGCCAGGGTCGCGCAGCTTTTCTGGGCGCAGAGCCAGCCTCCGCCAATTCCGACTTCACAACTGCTTTGACCGCCTGCGATAATGCGACGGAGGCGGGCGATTGAAGGAAGACTCACAGTATTACTCGTGGAGACAGGCTGACGTACCGGTGCGTCAACGCGTGGTGAAGCTCGTCTCGAAGCCCGGGGCGTCGTGTTCGGATGCTCCCGATCCCGCGTTGATGTTGTTGGCGGAGCATGTCGATATCACTCAAGATTCAACCGTGCTGCACTTGAACGCCGGAGCCGGATTGGCGGGCGCGGCGCTGGCGATGACCGCCAGCGGTGTCACGGTCATCATGACGGACCGGAACCTGGTCAATGTGCTGGCCGCGCGGCGGACGGTTGAGGCCAACCAGTTGAAGAATGTTGAGGTGCATTTCTCCAATGGCGTGTGCGGCCTCTCGTCGGCTGAGACGGTCGATTGCGTCGCGATCCGGTTGCCCAAGGGACGGCTTCCCTTGTTGCAATTGCTCTGGGATGGATTCCACGCGCTGCGGGTTGGCGGGGCGTGCTACGTGGCGGGCGCCAATCGGGAAGGTATCAAGCCTGCGATTGAACTGATGGGGCAGCTTTTCGGCAATGCAACGATCGTGGGGTACGGAGGCGGACATCGGATTGCCCGCTCGGAAAAGAAGACTTCGTCCCCCGTTGATTCCAGCGCGTTTGACGTAAAGTGGCTCGACCATCAGGCGTTTCTGGAATTTTCCGCCGAGATCGGGGGAAACTCCGTCGCCGCTTATTCCCGTCCCGGAGTATTCGCCTGGGACCGGCTCGATGACGGCACGCGGCTGTTGGTGCAACGAATGCGAATCAACCCGGATGACTCGGTGCTGGATCTCGGGTGTGGCAATGGAATTGTCGGACTCATGGCCGCGAAGATGGCGGTGCGAGGAAACGTGGTCCTACTCGACAGCGATGCGGAAGCCATTCGTTCGGCAACGCGATCGGTCGAGGCCAGCGCGCTGACCAATTGCACGGTCCTGCCCAGTGACGCAGGAAGTGCGGTGAAAACGTCGTGCTTCGATGTCGTGGTCACCAACCCGCCGTTCCACGTGGGACGGCGCGCGGAGTTTGACATCGCGCACCAATTCATCCGCGATGCCTGGGAAGTGTTGAAGCACGGTGGACGGTTCTATCTCGTGGCGAACGTTCGCTTGCCGTACGAGAACGCGATCCGAGATTGGTTTGGCGGTTTCCACGTCGAATGCGAGGATCACGGCTACAAAGTTCTGTCATCGGTCAAGAAAGTCTGATCTCGAATCACGGTTCCTGGGTTTGGTATAGTCGGCGCCATGTCGATTCATCCGACAGCCATTATCAGTCCGAAGGCGCAACTCGATTCGAGCGTTGAGGTGGGGCCGAATGTGGTCATTGAGGAGCACGTGAAGGTCGGCGCGGGAACGCGGATTTGGGCGAACGCGTATCTGACGGGCCACACGGAGATCGGACGCGACAACGAAATCCACATGGGCGCGGTGATCGGGCATGAACCGCAGGATTTGAAGTTTGACCGGTCACGGCGGACGTACCTGCGCATCGGCGACCGCAACGTGTTCCGCGAGTACTGCAACATCCACCGCGGGACGGAACCCGAGAGCGCGACGGTCATCGGCAACGAGTGTTACATCATGGCCACGGCGCATGTTGGCCACAACTGTGTAATCGGCAACCACGTGATCATCTGCAATTGCGCGCTGGTGGCGGGCCACGTGCACGTGGGCGACCGCGCGTTTATTTCGGGCGGCGTGGTGATCCACCAATTCACGCATGTGGGACGGCTGGCGATGTTTTCCGGGAATGCGCGGGTGTCGATGGACGTGCCGCCGTTCACGCTGGCGGCGGAGCGCAACGAGATCCACGCGTTGAACCTGGTCGGCCTGCGACGGATGAAGATTTCCCGGGAAGCGCTGGGGGAACTGAAAAAGCTTTACCAGCTATTCTACCTCTCGGGGATGAACGGCACACAAGCGTTGGCGGAAGCGTCACGGGACGGGGCGTTCACCACGTCCGAAGCGCGGGAGTTTATCGAATTCGTGCGGAACTCGCCGAACGGGATTTGTCCGCCGGTAAGAGCGTGAGCGACGGGCGTTGTTACTTGGAATCCACAGGCAGAGACGCCTGTGCCACCACCTCAAAGATGCTTCAGTACAAGTCTTTCTGCTCGGGGCTGAAGATGGGGAACGTGAACAACTCCGAGGACTTGAAACCTTCGGGCGGTTGGGCGGTCCGGTCGCCGAGCGTTTGCAAGGAATCCGCCGCGACGGCGCGCACGAAGGCACTGTCGTCCTTCAGGAGCGGACGCAAGAGCGCCACGCCGGCCGGGTCGCCCATCAATCCGACACCGTACGCCGCCGAACCGCGGACATGATCGTCGGGGTCCTGCAAGGCCGGCTGGAGTGCGCCCAACGCTTTTCGGGCGTGAAGTTTTCCGAGCGAAATGGCCGCTTCCCCACGCACCAGCGCGTCCGGGTCCTTCAGGCCGTCGGTCAACGCCGGAACGACGGACGCATCGCCATATTTGGCAAGGAGATACATCACAATGCGTCGCGTCGCGGGCAGGACATGGGCGCGTTGCGTGAGCAGGAGCGGGATGACGGAAGATTTGTCGGCCATGGAGTCGATGGCCAGAAGCGCGGACCGTTCGCGAACGGAGTTATTGTAATCGCCGAGGGCATGAATGGCGACCGGCAACGCGGATTTGTCGTGAATAAATGCCAGGCCCCACACCGCGCGAAAACGCACGATGCCGGAGGCGTCGTTGGTGGCCAGGCGCACGACATCCGGGAGGACCGCCTTGCCGCCAATGTGGGCGAGCGTCCAGATCGCCGAGGCGCGCACGCGGTCGTTGTCATCGGCCAGCACGTTGCGCAGGGCGTTGATTGTATCCGTGCCCGCCGGGGCCAGAACCAGGCTCCACGCGGCCGACGCGCGAACGGCGGCGTTGGTGTCTTGAAGCCCCCGCAGCATCAGGGAGAATGCTTCCGGGGTGTGCAGGTTGGCCAGTTCGCGGATGGCGTCCTCGCGCTCGCCTTCGTCCGGGGATTGGAGCCAGGCCGCGAGCCGTCCCAATTCCTGTTTGGATGAGTCGGTTTCGGCCGCGGCGATGTGCAAAACCCCCAGCGAGGCTCCACAGAGGAACCAAATGACAACGGCCGGAACAGGACGGTACCACGGTGTTTTCAGAATCAACGGCTCCCCCCGCAACAAACCTGATTGGAACGAAACTTCGACCAGCAAACGAGCTGCTGAGTTTTCGGCCGCGCCATCACCAATTGAGCAGAAGTCGAGACCACGACTTACGGGCCATTGCCCTCGCACGGGCCGCAGTGGTCCCCCGCCGCCAGGTGGGCTGCGACGGCCGTCGGGGCGACGCACACAGTCTCCTCGCGTGTACTATTGATCTTGTGGCACACCGCCACGGTGTCCTTCGAGCAGACGCCGCCCGGCGGGCAACCGCCGCCGTGGCCGGTGATTTCCTTCGAGGCGCGCACGATCGTGCGGGAGTCGACCGAGGCGGAGGCCAACACGCGATTGGCCACGACCTGAACGGTGCTCGCCTGGAGCGCGTCACGAAGTTGTTTTCCCGAACTGTAACTGGCGAACGTATCGGCCAGTGACACGGCCATATCGCGCCAGGCGGACACGATGGTGCCGACCTGTTCCGCCGACTCGCCATCACTGGTCACCATGCCGATTTGACCGCTCCAGGTTCCAAAGTCCAGCGTGGCATTGAGAACCATGCCGCGGACGCGGGACCGAAGGCTCGACGGGAGAAACGTGCCGCCGTGCGGCATCACGACGAGGAGACGCAACGGATCGACCGTTTGCTCCCGCAGAAGTGTCATGTCGCCGTTGATGGCCGCCTGGAAGGCGCGCTGTTCAAGTGCCACCTGGTTCTTGGGCCCGAAGTACACGACCTGCTCGTACATCAGGCCAAGAAGTTGGTTCGCGGAACTGGACAATTCGCCACCCAACCGGGCACGGACATAACCATCGGCGTTCAAAGTGCTGACATCTCCGCCCAGCGGTTCGTAGTACGCTTGGACGACGATGTCGCGCACCTGACCCGCGTTCTCGCGCCAGGTCACGGCCAGGAGCGAGGGCGGCCTCTGGGGGACAGCCTGGGAAGCGTTTTCGGGATGGTTCAAGAGTTGGGCGACGGCTTCGACGAGAACAGGGCTGATCCGGTCGGTTCCCTGCAACAGCGTGAGGCATTCCGTGTAATTTGCCGGGGCGATTGTGGACGCCGGTTTCGTGGAGTGCGCGCTGGAAATGGACGTGGCGGGAGATGGTGCGACCACGGCGTTCGGCATCGGAGTCGGTGAAACCGGTGCGAGTGCCGCCGCGCGGCAACGCATCGACAGAGAGATTGCCGCCAACAGGGAAAGACCAATGGAACCAAGGCGCCGACAGAGCGTTCCGGCGAGTTGGATGTTAGATGTCTTGTTCATTTCGGCTCTCAAATATGCAAGTTCGGTGCCAGTCTTCTCTGTGGGGGATTCCGCGAAAATCGCAACACGAAACGGCCCGAGAACAGCCCGTTTTCGGCAAGACCCCAACGACCGAACGCCACGTTCAAGATAGACCATCGACCCGCAAAGTCAACCCAGGCTTGGGTAGCGGTACAGTTTGAATCGGTTTGCTGCGTCACTTCCGTCTAAAAGTCGTTATCAGGGCACCCACTGCTAAAATAAGTGGCAGTGCCAAAAACATCGCCCCTACAAATGCACCGACCCCGTGAAGGCTGCAAGACCCTGCGATGACATATGCGAGCGAAATGCCAACCACATAGGCAATCGGGGAAGTTCGAGTGAATCTGGACATATCAGATTCTAGCTAGTCCGACCACTTCCTCCAAGCTCCGGTAGTGGTACAGTTTGAAATTACTCGTCGTTTCTGAACCAGAACCCCGAGAGTTTCCCGCTTTTGACGACAAGGATTATGCCGACCACCAATTGTATGACCGCGCCGACCCCTTCGGCCCAAGTGTAAGCAACTGCGTCATTCTCTTTAGAGTGCTCGGAGGCCCATAAAACCGCAGCAATAATTCCAGCAACCAAGCCGGGGATAGCGCAAAGACAAACGTAAAGTCCCACGATCTTGATTAAGACATTCGCCAGTTGCTTCGATTTCATGCGCCCACCCTGAACCCGCCGAGCCCAAGTATCAAGGCAACAAAGCGACGATTTCTTCGGTGCTCCAAACATGATCGGACACACCCGCTGCCATTGCTGGCGTACAGCGTAGTGTTTGGTGGACGCGCACAAAGTTGTAATGCATGAAGTGCAGGGCTACTGCCGCTTCGTGATTCTGCAACTTTTTACTGAACGCATTGGTTAGGCGCGTGAAGCGACGGTGGCTCATTCGCATCGTGAGGTTTTGACGTTCGGTGTAGCTGGGGGAGACGTGCTCAAACTCTGGCCGTCCTGAACCGAGGGGAACACCCCGTGCTGTTTCAGCTACGGCGACAAGGGGTGCGCCCTTTGCGGCATCGTATTGCTCGATCATAGTGTAGACATTGATCGGTGGGAGTATGAGTACCGGAATTGGCATCCGAGCCATCGTGTCTGCAACAAACTCACGAACAAGGGGTATTACGTGGGTCCACGTGACAGCATCATGGTAACATGGTGGAGCATCGGGAGCTAGGTGCAGAAATGAAAATATCGCCGCTGTTGCTGGGATTGTTCTTCATTGGCATGGGTTTGCTTGGCTTTCTTACTGGCCGCAGCACTCCGCCCCTGCCCGGATTGTATGTAGCCCCTCCGTCAACCAGAGACAAAGAACCAAAGAAGTTCTGGGGTTCGGTGCTCGTATGGTTTCTCATCGGGACGGCCCTCGTTATTTGGGGCATCATTCGTCTGATCTGAAATTAAGGCACTACCCAGGTTTGCGGGCGGGGCATGTCCTGCTTTGGATTTTGGGGCGGGCGGGTTCCTGCGGGGCAGAGAGGGGATCGAAAAGCTCGCCGAACACCCGCCAATGGCACGATCAGCGACAAGGCCCGAGGTGAGCGCCTCGGGCCAGGCATGCGGAAAGATCAAGTGCCCGGACCTGCTGAATTTTCCCACCCTGGCAGATGGTGACCATCTTTGGCTCATCTTCCCAAGCGGCTTCTTCGACTGCCCAGCGGGTCAGTTTTGTGACTGCTCGCAGTCCCAAGCTGCTTGGGACCGAGCCAGTGACAAGAACTTCGTTCCCTTGAACCGTAAGGGTGCCAGTTTCCAATGCGCGGCGAGCAGAGGGATTTGTGGCCGAACTCCCGTAAATATCGAGCACGCTCACGGCCATGTCGCGCCAACTCGCCAGAAGCAATTCCACTTGTTGCGCGGTATCATTCTCAGCGGTCATGAGATGAACCCGGCATTGCCATTCTCCATACGCCAGATCGGCTTCGACGATTGCCGAGCGGACTCGGCGTGACAAACACTGCGGAAGAAGCGGTTCCGGATCTGTCAATAAGATGACCAGGTGCAGTGGTTCAACAGTTTGCTCGCGCATCAATGTCAGGTCGGCCTGGAGTGCCAAATGAAATGCGCGCTGGCGCATGAATACTTCCTTCTCCGGACCAAGGTAATTAATGTGCGTTTCCGTGAGCAGGTTCAACCATTCGTCGATGGGGTTTAAAATCTCCGGGCCAAGACGTGACGCTGCCAACCGCGTATTTGCCACGACACGCTCTGTTGTTTGCTTCGGAGGGTCGAATAGTTGAACGACAACATTACTCGTGTTACCGGCCACTGTTCGATAGCTAATCGCAACCAAAGCGGGACCGGCCTGGACCGAATCGGTTTGCTGCGCGCGTTCGTCCAGCAGTGATTGGACCGCTCCGACAAGTATGGCATCGTTCGTATAAAGGCCGCTCAGAAGCGTCAGATACTTCTGCAGTGCGGCCGGACGCGCAGCCTCACTCGATGCCGCAGGGCCTGAACTAAAAACAGGCGTTTCGACACTGACTTCCAGGACGGGAGGAGTCCCCTGAATGAAACGAAACTCTTTCAGTTTATTTGCTGCGGTTCCAAGGTCGACACCGCTCGGAACGATGACACCGGCCTCGCGTTCGTCGGTCTTTCGCGCGTACTCGTAGGCCGTCAATAAATTCCCCACTTGTTTCTCAAGTTTCCGGCCCCGAAGGTAGCGCTCGATGTCGGCCAGAATGGCCACCGTGCGACGAACTTCCGTGTCCCTCAATGAGCCCACGGCACGGATCCGTGAGTCGTAGTCTGATTGAATCACCGAGCTTTGAATTTGTCGAAAGGCCTCCAGCAACAGAGACAATGCCGCATCTTGATTCCGTAATTCGACAGCGACATCCACAGAAGATCGAGCATCGCGTGGGTCATCCCCAGATGCCGACATCAGGAACAGCACACCCAGCAACCCCCCCGTTGCGAGTAACCATTTCATGGGACCGCCCTCCATTTCGATGCCGTAACGGGCACCGGCTAGCTCTCCCCAACGTCCTTCAGCGGGTTCGCCGTTGCTAACACGGCTCGATCGCTCCCGCGGGCTTTGCCTCTGTCCCGCTTGGCCCACCACTTCACCACGGAAACCGAAATCTTCTGGCGATGTTCATTCGACAGTCCGCCCCGCCTGGCCCACATCTTCTTCATGGACTTGGAAAGGCTCTTCCGATGCTGGTCGGTCAACTGCCGGTGTGGAAGGATTGTTTGGGAAGCAGTTTCAACTCGGGGGTTCGCGTCCCTGAACAGGCTGCGATGGTTCATAAAATCATTGGTCCTCCTCGTCCGGCTTTCACGGGTCACTCGCTTTCTCTGCGCGCTGTGGCTCATCCTCGACTGCTCGGAGAATTTGAGGTTCGGCTTCCCGTCTCATTCTGCTGGCATCTGCCTGCTTCACCCGCTGAATCAGGGCAGGGTCCGGCCTGTCCGATTGCGGGAGGACAAGGCCAAAGCCACAGCAGTAGCAGTGCTCTTTGGTTTTATGGTTGTAAGCCCCGCAGTGAGGGCATTCCAGAAGACCCGGATCGGTAGATTGGCGACCGCCGACAATTCCTATCAAGAGAATGGGGACAACGCCCAAGACGGTCAGGAACAGTGCCACCGCAACTATCTCACTGAGGTTCATGATCGACTCCTTGTCCAACAACTGTTGGTGCCCAGACCGGCGCGAGTCGAGAACACGTGGAATGACCCCCAAGACAACCCCGTGGAGTGGCATAGCAAAATGCTGTTACTCAGTCAAGGCTTATATGTCTGGGAAGTGTCGCCGGGTTTTGCGCGCCTGGCGCACAAGCGTGCCCGTTTCGTCCGGGTGTGGCCCGAGCCGCTCGCCCCCCCGTTGCGGGATGGTTGGCCATCTATCTCTTTTTCGATCTGACGTTGTATCGTGTTTATCTATACGCGCATGTGATGGATGGGTTTTTAGTGGTGTTGGGGCCGGCCTGGTGATGGCGCCGGGCTGGCGGGGTTGGATCTTTGAAATGAGGTAATGAGGTGCGACGGAAGACGGTCTAACAATGAGGGATGGCGGATGGGTGGCCGGGCGGATGACCGGTCCGCGTACACGGGACGCGGCTACCCTTCGACGCTGTTCAGGGCAAGCAGGGTGAACTGGGGAGGCAGAGAGCTGCGTGAAAACGCGCTTTCTGCCAAACGAAGTCCCCACTTTTGCATAGGCCAGCGTGGAAGTCTGCAAATGGGAAGGCCAAGAACCGAAGCCAGAATTTGGTTCGTTTAGGGGATCCGGAGGGCCATGGGAGAGGCAAAAATGACGGACGAAGCCATCCAGCCGCACGGAATCAGTGCGCGGATTGGGCGGTGGGCTGGCCTTCGGCGACGCGTTCCTGTTTCTCGGCGATCTTGGCGAGGGCTTCCGCGGCGGCATCGCGGACGAGGCTGTTCTCGTCGTTCATGGCGCGTCGGAGGATTTCCCGTGCGGACGGATCGGCAATCTGGCCGAGCGCCCAGGCGACGGAGGCGCGGACGCGGGATTCCTTTTCCTTGCGGAGGCGTATTGTTTCGTCGACTTGCCCGGACGAAATGGTCACGCCCTGGCTGTCTTCGGGGGCGGTGTCGTAGTAGGGGCGCACGGTGGCTTCCAGCGGTTTGACCGCGCGCTCCTCGCCGATCTTGCCCAACGACACGGCGGACTCCGCGCGGAGCCCCGGGTCTTCGGCCTTCAGTCCATTCTCAATCAAAGCGTCCACGGCGACGGGATCACGGATATCCCCGAGGGCTTTGGTGGCGTTGATTTTTTCTTCGACGAGTTTCAATTTGGCAATTCCTGGCAATACGCCCGATTGTGCCGAGATGACGAGGCCCTCCTGCTCCGAGCCCTGAGCCGTGTGACGTTTCTCGCCCGTTAGCACCTGAATCAAGTCGGCGGTGGCGGTGCGATCCCCGAGTTGACCGAGCGACTCGGCGGCGGCGCTGCGGACAAACCCATTGTCGTCGTGGAGCAGTTCGACCAGCCTCGGCACGGCTTTGCGATCGCCGATGGTGCCGAGAGCGCGGGCGGACTCGGCGCGGACGTTGGGGTCGGCGTCGGTACACTTGGTCTCGAGCGATTCGAGCATGCCCGCGCCCTGAAGTTTGCGGAGCGCCTGGACGGCGGCGAGACGAACGACCGGATCGGGGTCGTTCAGCGCGTCGGTGACGTAGGGGACCTGGTCGCCCCCGCCGATCTCGCCGAAGATGCGGACGATCTTTTCGCGGACATCGCGGTTTGCATGGTGAACGTATTTCGCCAACTGCGGGAGCGCGGAAACCGCCTTGCAACTGATGATCGCTTCGTGGGCATGAAATCGGGCTTCGCGATTCTCGGAAACAACCGCCTGCACGAGCGCCGCGACGGCCTTTTCGTCATTGGGGCGGGCGAGGGCGTCGGCAGCGCGGTCGCGAACGAGGGCGTACTGGTCATCTTGAAGGCGGGCGGCGATGGGGTCGATGATCTTGGCGACGCGCTCCTTGTCATTGCCGGCCAGCGACGACAACGACATGATGGCCGCCGCGCGAACATGCCAGTCGGAGTCGTTCAAGGCGGCCACGAGCGGTGGAATCGACGACGGATCGTCGAAGTGCGCCAGCGAACTTGCGGCGGCGATCCGAACCAGCGCGCGATCGTCCCGCAACGACTCGACGAGCGAGGGAACGGAAGCGCTGGTCCCGCACGAGCCGAGCGAGCCAACCACTTCGGCCCGAACCGAAGCGTCCGGGTCGCGGATGTCCTCGATCAACGCGGGCTCGGCCGATTTATCGGATGCCTGACCGAGGAGAGCCGCGGTGAATTTGCGGACATCGGGACGGGGGTCCTTGAGGCCTTCCCAGGAATTCACGATGGGCGTCGTGCTCGACAGCCGCACCAGGGACCCGGCGGCGGTCGTGCGCACGAATTCCACGTCGTCACGGGTCAGATGCCAGAGTGTCTTGGCGCCGTCGGGCTCGCCGAGTTCTCCCAGGAGCATGGCCACCAGAACGCGCACATCGGGGCGTTGATCCGACGCCACATCGGCGAGAACATCCACGGCGCGGGGCGCGTTCTGCAGCTTGCCCTGAATGAACGCGACGGCCTCCGCCGGGTACAGGCGGTCAAAGTGGAGGTGTTGATAGGCGGCCTTGAGTTTGGGATCGGCGGGAGCCGACGCCGCCTCTTGGGCGAGCGACGGCCAGGACAGCACGAGCAGGCTTACCGCCCCGAGGACTACCCGCTTGACTTGTTGTGTTGTCATCTTCCTCGTGAGTGCACGGAGGCGAGGCTTCACGCCCTAGCTGGGATAACCAGGGCCGCGTTGGATCCGGCCGATGCCCTTGGCCAACGCGCGAATCACCCGGGGCAGACCGCGTTCGATTACATCCGACGGCAGCACCACGCTCATTTTCACGGCGGGTCCGTCCGCAACAATCTGCGCGCGGGACAACTGTTCGAGAGCCGATTCGGCCACCGAACTGCCGTATCGAACGCGAGCGATGCCCACGGCCATCATGCGCGTGTCGGAGAGCAATTGCGCCAGCTCCTGGGCTTTCTGAGGATCCATGCTCAGCGCAACCATTTCCGCACGCCCTTCATCGAGCGAAATCTTTCCTTTGACCAGCGCCGCCGCCATGTACGGCCGAAATCGATCCGTGAACAACAACCCCGGTTCGGGAATGACCGCAATAAACGAAACCGGCTCGTGGAGGTAATTCTGGACCGTGTCGTATCGGTTGTTCAGGATCGCCTCGAGCAGATCCCGTTGACGCTTCTCGGCTTCCGGGCTGGCCAAAATCACGACTTCCCGCCCCAAGGTGGCCAACATCGATTGCCCCATCTTGAAGAAACTATCGGGGAGTTGCGACTTCCAGTAGCCTTCGGAACTGAATGCCGGGAGCTTTTCGGGCACCAGATTGCCAAAAATATGGATCGCCACGTCGCGCAACTCGCCCTCCGCGCGGTACGTCACCAGCATCATGGCGACGTCGCCTTGGGCCAGTGTTGGATTTTCACCGAGCGCTTTGCTAAGGGACCCTTTGATTTCATCCAAGAGCTGCGGGTTATCGCCGAACGCCATTTGGAGAAACGCCGCGGAGAACTCCTTGCGGGCGGGCGCCTTGACGATCATTTCCTGGCGCTTGACGGCTTCCTGGACAACCGTGCGCACCTGATTCGTCTCTTGGACGACACGGTGGAATCGCTGCGTCACGTTGAGGGCCAAAACCCCTGCTGTCAGAATCAATACGACCAGAAGAGTCCAGACAATTACATTGGCTTTTGTCCCTCTCCCCTTCCCTTTGCCGCTTGTGCTTCCAGCCATAAACAATCCCTATTGGGTGGCGATCGCCGTGCCACCCTCCCCGAACTTGATTGGTTCATCAATCCCGAGCAGTTCCCAGCCCGTGTCGAACCCAGCCGTGTCGGCGATCTGCCGTGCCTTGCGAAATATGGTAAAGCTATCATCTCTGACCAAAAACGCAATGTATTGCTGCCTCTTGTCCAACTGAGAAAGGATCGCTTGAAACTTGCTATTGGGGTCATCCAGCTCCGTTATCATTTCCCCAGCGATCCCGGTCCGCACCTCCAACCCCATCTTCCCGACCAACAAATACCGTGGATCCACCCTGTAATATGCGTTCCCAACTTCTTGTCCCTGAAGAGCTTTAAGAAACGACTCAAGATCTCCACCGCGAATTCCCGGATTCAAGGTCGACATCAGTTTCTCCACTTGGTCGTCCAAACCGGCCTTATCGACAAAAAATAACTCATTTGTCCGACATTCGAAGAATACGCCTTGTTTGGATGTTATTTTGGCACGGGGCGTCGGGCGGAAGACAGGGACTTTCACCGACTCCTGGACAGTGACCAACAAGCAAAAGAAAAGCGCCGCTGTCGTAATCGTCACGATGTCGCAGAACGACACGATCAGCATCTCCGGCTCGCCCTTCCGTATTCTTCGCCGCGCCATGTTGTCAGTCCGGGGAAATGGCTAGCGCCTTCTCTGCCGCGTCCCAGTCGACCTTAAAATTGGCATCAATCGCATCGTAGCCCACATCGATCGGACGTTTCTCGATCAGATTGCGTACCGTGCGGTAAAACTTCACCGACGAGGGTCGCACCATCACAACGATATACTCGTCGTCCTTGTGCTGCTGCACTTTATCGAGAAGTTGGTTCACGGCATTATCCGGCCGCTGCAAATCGTCCCAGTGTACCTGCGCACCGGCCGGGACGTCGCTGGAATACAACGTCAACCCATCCGGATGGCAATCGATGTACGAGGGAATCTTGGGATTCATTTCATTGCCGTGGCCGCTGTATAATCCGGGGAAGGTGGGAATCCGTTTGGCATTGGGATTCATGGCGATGCGCATGACGATGACCACCAAAATCAAGGAGATCAACTTTAGCACGATCGCCATGATGGACAGAAACGGTTCGACGTTGATGTCGATCTTCTCGTAAGGTTTCCGTCGCGCCATAAGGTTGTCGCCTCCAAATTATCGAGTCGTGCGGCGCACGCTTTCACCCTACATGCTGTCGTCGCCCCGGGCTTCCTGGAAGATCACCTTGCGCGGACGCGACAGTTGCTTGAGCAACTCATCGCTCGTGTTCAGGTGACTGCGCAAATTGGCCAGGGTCTGGCGGAATTCATCCGAATTGCCCACCTGACGCAACGTCGTCTCCATCGCCTGTGTGGTCCGCAGCACCTTGTCGATCTCCGCGCCCAACTGGGTGACTTTCTCCAGTTGTTCGTTCAACGACTCGACCGACTGTTGGATGCGTTCACTGTACCGCGTGGACGCATTCTCCAGCGTCATGACCGCCTGCTTGAAGGAGTCGGCCAACCGTACCGAGAGTTGGCTGAACTCCTGGACCATCTTCTCGAATCGCGCGATTTCCTTCTTGTCCAACTCCTGGATCGCCTCGACGTAATTTTCGTGGGCTTCGCCGAACTGCTCGGATTGTTCCTTGGCGATGGTGGTCAATTGTTCCGTCAGTTCCTCGAACTTCTCCGCCAGTTTCTGCTCGTTCCTGGAGTAAATCTCCAGGTTGCGCTCCTGGGTCTTGGTCAACTCGGACACGATCCGGTGCGTCCCGCTATTGAAGCTGCTGGCCACGCCCTCCAGCTTGCCGCCGAGCTGGGAACCCAGTTCGCCAATGCGTCGTTCGTAATTCTCGGCGAATTCATCGTACTTCTGGTTGATGACATCGCCGGCCTTCGCGATCGCGCGGGAAAACACTTCTTCATACCGATCCGGATTCGGCAACCGCCGGAACCCCGCGTCGATGGCCTGCGCCAATTCCTCCACGGGGAATTTCGATTGGGTCTGCAGTCCGTCCATCCCTTCGCGGATCGCCGCCACCATCTGTTCCACGGGAAATCTCTTCGATTCTTCCCCGGCCGACGATGGCATCCGCGACAGCAGCCGGTCCTCCACCAGTTCCTCGATCTCCGCCAGCATCTTCTCTTCCCGGCGTTCCGCCATCAAATTGGGAAACGCCGCCAACCCGGCCGTGAACAGACCCAGCAGCGTACACATAAACGCCACCGCCAGTCCGGTCGTGATGTCACCAATCGCCGCCTTAATTTGATCCATCGACACATTCGCCTGATGCAGAAAACCCGAGAAACCGCTGATCCCGTTGGCCACGCCGTATACGGTACCGACGAACCCCAGCAGCGGCATTGCCCAAATGAACAACCGGATACGCCGAAACGTCGCATCGGACTCGGCCGCGTCGAGGTCGGCTTGCTCACGCGCGTACTGCGCCGTGCGCTCGAAATCATCGGTGTTAATCCACATCGCCAACACGCGCGCGATGCGTGTCAACCCCAGGCTCTCCGTCATCGCCGGGCGCAACTTGATCCGCTCATACTGCACGATCAACGCATCCTTATCGCTCATGTCGAGATTCTCCGGCACGCTGCCTTCCTCAAGCGCCGCCCGCTCTTTGTTGAGTCGCACCATCTTCAACACGACGTTGGCCATCGACAGCGCCCACACAAGCGTAATCAAGCTTTGGAAAAAAACCCGGTCAGGGAGAATCTTGTCCCGGCCCATAAACAGGTCTTTCGGGAACCCACCGACCACATACGCGATCCCAAATACCCCCAGCGTGATCACGATGGCTATACCGACCATCTGGATGGTGCTGATTTCGGTCTGGGGCCTTTCGTGGGCAGGGAATGCTACTACTTGATTCGCCATGGCGTCATTTACTCCTCGTTGGATAATCGTTTGGTTGGCTCGCTCGCGCGCCTGCTTCATGACAAGCGATTTTCGTGCTTACTTCGTAGGGAATAACCTTCCTTTCCTGCATTTTCATGCAGTCTCACGCCCAAGATGGCCAGTTACCCTACAGCCATTATTATATCAAGCCGTCCCGTCTACGTCAATTGCCTATTTCCCCACCAAAAACCCCCGCGTCCGTGGTGGCCGACCCAGATGCCCGTCCCAAAATTGCCACAACGCTTCCCGCCCAGCCTCTACCTGCTCCCCGCTAAGCTTCACGCGTCCAATGCCTTCCAACGACGAATTCGCCAATGACTGTAGCACCCGCCCCACTCCCGTCTTGCCCTCCCAGTTCGGTTTCCAGCCCGCTGCCGCCAGCAGTCGCAACTCGAACCAGATCAGCAGTACCCCATCCTGTCGGTTCTCCAGCGCTTCCAGAACCGCTACCAGCAGCTCGTAAATCCCTTCATTCGGATCCTCTTGCTCCGTCGCAAGATCCACCAGCTCAGACACATACGACGCCGCTGTCAATGATTCGACCGATTTGCGCAGTCGGGGATGGGCGTCCTCTAGGAAACAATCGTGCAACAAATGTAGATCGCTGCGTTTACTCCGCAAAAACACAATCTCATCGCGGTAAAATAGGTCGATCTTGCCTTGAAACGGCCCCTTGATCCGTCGCGCACCCTTGGCCAGCGTCTTCAGCTTGCCAAACTCGCGCGTGTACCATGTCACGACCAGACTCGATTCCGTCACCGTCTGTCGGCGCAAGACGATCCCCCCAGCGCGCTCGGTGTCCATGCGCCCCTACGGCTGTCCCAGCTTCAGCGTCTCCTGCCCCACCGGCGTGTACCCAGGCACCACCGTCCCGCCCGAAATCACCATCTTCATCCCCTCGGCCACGCTCATGTTCAGGTCCACCAACTGTCCCCGCGGCACCAAAATCAGAAAACCGCTCGTCGGATTCGGCGTCGTCGGCACAAACACATTGATCACCGTCTGACCCGTCTTCGCCTGCGCTTCGCCCCCCGCCTCGCTCGTGACAAATCCCACGGAATAAATCCCCGGCCGCGGAAATTCCACCAACACCACCCGCTGAAACATCGTCTTCCGACCCGACAACAGCGTCTGGCTGATCTCCTTCATGAACCCGTACGTCTTGTTCAACAACGGCACCCGCCCGATCATCGCCTCCGTCGCCGACACCATCCGCCGCCCGATCATGTGACGCGTGATCCACCCCACGCCCATCGTGAACCCCACGAACAGCACCAACGCGATGATCCGATACAACGGCGTCAACATCTGCTGCCGCAATGCATCCGGCAGCATGAAATCCGTCACCCACGTGAATACCGCCAGCAGGATCAGCACCGATGCCGCCACCGGCACCACCACCAACAACCCCGCGAAAAAAGAATTCCGCAGATCTTTCCACAGTTCGCTCATGCCCGCGCTCATCGTAATCGCCCCCCGCTATGGTGTCAACGCGCCCGGTAGCACCGTTCGGGCCACGCTTCGTCGTGGCCGCTTCTCGCCGCCGCATTGTAGGGCGCCCGGCCCGGTCGCCATCCGCGCCGTTGTAGCCACGCCGCTCTGTCGGCGTGCTCCGGTCGTTTTCCTTCCCCACTCCATCCCCCGCGTACGCGCCCCGCGCCGTAGGCTTGCCTGCATAACCCACCCCTTGTAAACTGCCCGGGCATGCCCAAGAAGCCCATCGAATCGCTCATACTGACTGTCCGGGGACAGAAGGTGATTCTCGCCGCCGACCCTGGCCGAGATCTACGGCGTGCCGACGCGTCGCCTGAATGAACAGGTCAAGCGCAACGCCGAGCGTTTCCCGGAGGATTTCTTCTTCCAACTGACCGCGAGAGAACTTGCCGATCTCCGGTCGCAAGGCGCCATCACCGCTGACGGCCGGGTGGCTTTAAGATCGCAAATTGCGACCTTAAAGCGCGAATCCCCTCACCACCTACCGCACCAGTTGCCGGTAGGGCGTGCTGCCTTCAGGTCGCTCGGTCTTAGCCGTCAATGAGGATCCTAGTCCGTGGACTGATAATCCCCAATGATTCATACTACGCGGGTGAGAAAGGTCCGTCCTGATCTTGCATTGCTTGGCGCCCGAATTCGGGCGGCACGCAAGAGCGTGGATATGACCCAAGAAGATCTGGCGTATGAGAGCGATATCGATCGGAGCTACATAGGCGGAGTGGAGCGGGGTGAGCGAAATCTGACCTTCGCGATGCTCTGCAAGATAGCGCGTGCTTTGGGCTGCGACGTCGCTTCTCTTGCGAGGGGATTGCCAGCAAAGCAATGAAGCTCATCCGCACTGTAGTCGTAGTCGACCGCGGCAACCTGTTGGACAGCGACCAATGGAAGGCCATGTATGGAGCTTACGCGATGGCTCTGCGGCAAGTGGTACACCCGGCCGGGAGCACCCAATTCACCATCCGCAAGAAGACGAAAAAACTACTACCCGATGGCACCCCCAGCTCTCAATGGAACCGCAATGGCGTCGTGCCTATCAAAACGCAATTCCTCGCGAATTTGGAAAAGCTAGATTGGCGCAGTGAGAGACCAACAGGGTTTGATCCCAACTCGACGGCACTTCGCAACGCCCATGAGAAGGCAAATGTACTGCTGAAGGATTACCCAGGGGATCACACATTCCGAATCGATGATCGCGACTGGAGTGAGGTGTTCTCCACTAAAGTTGGTGACTTTGACTTTTTCAAGGAGATGGCCGACGGCGTACGCTGCGTCATCGAGTGGGAAACCGGCAACATTTCGTCGAGCCACCGTTCAATGAACAAACTATGCCTAATGATGCTAGCAGGACTGGTTGAAATTGGCGTTGTCATCCTGCCAAGCAGACTCCTGTACGCGCATCTGACCGATCGCATTGGTAACTGGAGGGAGCTATCGCCATACCTCCCCCTCTGGCACCATATCGGCCACAGCATGGAACGCGCGCTTCTTACAGTAGCGGTCGTCGAACATGACGAACTCACCGACGATCCTTCAATACCGTACCTACCTCAAGGATCAGACGGGCGCAGCGCCGAAGGAGCAGCGAAGTCACTCTAGTGCAAGAAGCATCGGATCGGCTTTGGGGGCGCTTAGTTCCCGCGCACGATATTTCTGTCCGTTGAAACCGTTTCTTGCGCGCAAGGCAAGTGCCTGTTGCGTAAACAGGCAGTTCTTGCCCTGTTGGATCTTGCTCAGATTCTCTCGGTCAGCATTTAAATTCTTGAGGCGAGTTACGGCCTCTCCACACTCGAGTTCTATCCCGACCCACCGCCGACCGAGCAACTCGGCAGCGACAAGAGTCGTTCCCGACCCGCCGAAGGGGTCGACCACAACGGAATCAGGATCCGACGCCATGGAAACTATCCGATCCATAAGTTTAAGCGAAAGCTCGTTTGCACCCCGCCTCTTGTACTTCGAATGCCGGACTGGCGGGATGTCTGTCCAAACATCCGTCAGACTCACCCCCTTGGGATTCATCTTATCTTTGTACCCGCCGTAGTCGGGCTGTTCTCCGCCACAATGACGACAGCAGTCAATCGGCAGACGATCCGGATGGAAAATCGCGGGCAACTTTCCTTTGATAAAATACAACAGCGAGTAGTTTGAAGGGTACAGTCGTTTGGGAATCGGAAGCGTGTACTTCATGTCCACGGTAATCCAGTGTCGAAACGTCAACCGGTCCGTGAGAAAATTACCAAGACGGATGTTCCACTTCGGAAGATTGTACAGGAAAAGGCTCCCGCCGGGCTTGAGAATGCGGACCAACTCATCGAGCCAGGTGCGGCACCATTCGAGATACTCAGACTCAGGTAGATTGTCATCCATCTTCGAGGAATAGGCCTTCTTGAGATTAAAGGGCGGATCTGCGAACGCCAAGTCGGCGCTCTCCTTCGGTACACCCTTCAGGAGTTGTACACAATCACCTTCGTAAAGGTGGCCGTGCGCGGTTTCAAACACCGGAATGGGTAACATAGTCCTCATTTTACTCTTTCATTTCCCTGTGTGCCAGTATATCCTATCTGGAGAATGCTTCAATACGATATCCGACAAAAACTGTTTCGTGGTCACCTCGAGTTGCTGCCGCAGATGAACGAGATTTACGAACTTGAGCTGGCTTTCGCCGAATCGGAAATACTCAACGACGAAGAATTAATTGGTCGTGGGGCTTACTTCTCATCGGTTCGAGGAACCTCAACCCGGCATTTCAAGATTTGCGCCGGCGACGCACTGCACCTGCCGACAGGCACGGCCCAACAACGAAGGCATTTTTTCGAGAGGAATCAGTTCCGTACCGGGTACGCAACTCATGGCCTTTTTCCCTACCGGGGCAAGTTCCATCCCCAAATGGTAAAGGGCATTCTCAACACCATGGGAGTCCGCCCCGGTGACCGCGTACTTGACCCGATGATGGGTTCGGGCACCACGCTGGTTGAGGCAGCATTAATGGGAATCAATGCAGTTGGGTTCGACGTCAGCCCGTTCTGTCGCTTCATGACTGCTGCGAAACTCGACGGTTTTTCTGTGTCCCAAGCACCCCTCCGATCTGCCTTGGAGAACTCCGAAACCTTGTTTCACTTTTTCCGAGGTCTATCGAATGGGAAGCACTCCTTGGGAACTCCTGAGACAAATTACCGTCCATCCATACCGGGTCACCGCCTCGAACAACTGTGGATCCAACCTGAAGTGTGGAATGTTTTGCTTTTGGCCTACTTGGATAGCGTTGGATTTGCTGAACGAAGTTCCAGACAACCTCCAGAGGCGCAGTTTCGTGGGATCCTGGAACGGTATACTTTCGTCGTAAAAAAACTGCAGAATGCATTACATGTGCTCGATATCAGTATCGGCAAAGCGGTTGCGAGTGAGGGCGACGCAAGATCGCTGCCCGTTGAGGATTCATCAATCGACGGCATACTGTTCTCGCCACCCTACAGCTTCGCCGTTGATTATGTCGAGAACGATGCATCACACCTGCGTCTGCTTGGGGTGGAACTGGAAAAACTGAGGGGACGAATGGTAGGGCTTCGGGGACGAACGCTACGAGAGAGATTTGACCGTTATGTCGATGACATGAACTCCGTAGTATCTGAATGTGCTAGAGTTCTTAAACAGCGGCGATGCTGCGCGGTTATAATCGGCACCAATAGGAACCAACTCGGCAAACTCTTGGGTGAGGACCCAGACCAAGTTGAAGGACTTGACGAACTGATCATCCGCATTGCCGGCAATTCTCGCATGACCCTTGTCCGTCGCCTTGAAAGGCGGATCGTCGGGCTTGCAAACACAATGCGGAGCGAGGACATCCTATTATTCGAGAAGCAATAGACTCGACACATCTTAAGCTACCGGCCGTCTGTCGCCCCATTCAAGACCCGAAGAAGACGCGCCTCACCGCCCCACCATTTCCGGACCGCCGAGCTTGTCCGCCTCCGGCGTGGCCTGTCCCGAGTTCGACGACGGGCTCCCCGCGTCCCATCCGCGAATTCCGTAACATGCCCGTTCCCTGTTCTCGCCCGACCGCGCCCGGTTTACTGGATAATCCCGGCGCCTTTCGCGGACACTTTGACCTTGGTGAACACCCCGGTGTCGTACTTCCCATCGGCCGGGTTAAAGAACTTCCCGCCGCCCTGGCCGGTGAGCGTGAATGACACGGCATCATAAACGAGGCTGGTCGTGGTCTGGGTCGCAGTGAGCGTCAACACCAGCAGGCCATCGACATGGAAATTATTCCCATGGCTGTCGGAATAATAGATCCCGTAATCCGGTGCCGTATCCGTGGCCACCTCCTGGGTGTTAGTCGTCGCCTCGATCGTTGCCGCTTTTCCGACGAGGAGGTCGGCGTACACTCCCCCGGCCACGGAATTCGACAGGGCAAACACGTAGCTGCTATCTAATGAATTCGTTGACGCCTTCAGGATGGAATTCCCTTCTGGATCGAGCACATGAAACCCGATGTCCCCCGTCAGATAATAGGCCAATTGCGCGCCGGTCGGAAAGCTCACCGCGAACTCCGTCTGCAGCATATTCAGCAGATCCTCGTTGTCGAGTTTGATCGCGGTCGAAGAATACGTGGTCGTGACAACCCCCTTGTTCGTCACAGCGACCTCGTTGGGAATGGCGCCCGCGATTTGGATCGAAATCGCCATGGCGTTGGTGCTGCTTCCCGCGGCCAGAGCCCGGCCGCCGCTGAAACCCCATCCCCCAAGTGTGACCGCAATAAACAATAAGACGGACTTCTTCATAAGCCACTCCTCCTTTGTTGATTCGATAGCGACTACCAGCCTGCGACACCGGCAACACCTAGCTGACATTTCCCAAATGACCTACGCCTGCGACCATCACGAGGTATTTGGTTTGACCGATTAGCATCGTATCCTCTCTGGCATTGCTGTCAAACCCGTTTTGCGGCTCCAAGACCGGCTTCTTGACGACACGGCGTCAACCGCCTCCCCGCCTCACAATTCACAAATCAGCCAGAGGGGACACGCGCTGGGAGAAACCGGTCCGCTCGGCGCTAGAATGTTCGACGGCCGGCAACCACGACGACAGCTTTCCGTCGCCGAGATCTGGCCGCCGCAACCATCAGGGCCGCCGCGCCCGCCACCACCAACCCCCACGTCGCAGGCTCGGGCACCGACTCCTGCAGACATTCGGTATAATAATACACGTCGATGAACCCAGCCAGTTGCTGCGACGTAATCGGATTGATGCCATCGAACTGATAGCTATCACTCGCCACCGGAGTGATCGATTCGCTCTTGAGCACCTCACCCAGCAGTGACACACTCGTCAAATCATTCGACACAATGGTGAACACGTCATTGCTGAAGGTCCCCACATTGCCCGTGTGATCGAGCAGTTCCGCCGGTGGACCGCCCGCCGCAATCAGGAACGGATAGTCCGTCGTTCCCACCAGACTCCCGATGGATGCCTGGATCGCGGGAGGAACGACCGGATCGCTGGCAATCGCTTGCGCGAGATCCAAGGGTATGACCGTCGTCACCGCCAGGTCGCTCTCCGCGAACACCACCGTGCCGTCGGCCGTTTCGACCGTGTCCGTCCCCAGGACGACATCAATGCTGAACACGGCTACATTGGTGGCAACAGCGTGAACATCTCCCCCAGGCCAAATCGTGGCCGCAGTGGCCAGTGCCAGAACGTAAATCCACCCGTACGCCAAGCGACCCTTTAGCATCCGCCCATCCTATCGGGCGCTACCCGCTAGGGCAAGAAAAATAAGGCTCCGGGGGACGCTACAGTCCGCGCCAGTGATCCATTCAAGGCATTCGTCGCGGTTACCACCCCGCCCGCCACGCCCCCGAACCCTTGCCCGCCTTGTGGCGGGTTGCCCGTTGAGCGTTGAGCGTTGAGCGCGAGCCGGTTCCGTACGCGATTACGGCAACACCACGCGCACGCGGTAGTACCGGTTCGTCGGGGCGCCCGGGATCGCCGGATCCGTCATGTTGGTGACAATCCCCGACCCATTCCCACCGCTGAGAATATTGGTCTGGCCCGTGTCCTGCCAACCGTCATTCGTGTAGTTGCCGTTGGCGTCGCCGGTCATGTAATCCAATACGTTCGTCCGTGACGCAATCCCCGGCACATAGGTGTTGTCCCCATTGGGCCCAAGATACGTCACCACGACGTTTGTATTGCCCGCCACCGACTCCACGACATTGATGACGTGCAGGTACGCCGCCGCGTTGGTGGGATTGAAGCCCGCCAGAAATCTGTTGGTGTTGCTCATACCGGTACCGGTGTAATCCCCGCCCGGCGCGGTGCTCGCACTAATGTTGGTGCTGCCGAAGTACTGGAGTTGCCACCACGCGAACGGGTCGTACACGTTGATCACATTCACCACCGTGTCCGTACTGGACCCACCCGGGCCGCTGACGATCTCCTGCACCGTGTACGTGCCCGGAGTCACGTAGATGTCCGACGGGTTCTCGCTGATCGACGTGTTGCCGTCCCCAAACGCCCACGCCCAGCCCGTCACCGAACCGGACGAGTGGTCCGTGAAGCTCACGGTCAACGGCGTCGCGCCGTTGGTCGGACTCGCCGTGAAACTCGCCACGGGTGGTGGTGTCCCGACTGTCAGCGTCACACCCACTGGGAGAGAAACTCCCGTAGCCGTGTTGCTGAAGGTAATCGTGTCCGTGTACGTCCCCGCTGTCAGCGAATTGGCCGCCGCCGTGATGGACGCGGTGATGTTTGTGCCCCAACCGGCGCCAAGGTTTCCGGCCGGAGAAGAAACCTTCAACCAGCTGGTTTGGTTCGTCGCGTACCAAAACAACGGGATCGTGTCGAAGTTCGTCAGCACGCAGATCTGACTGGAGGGAGTGAACGGCCCGCCCGGACTTCCGCTCGCCGTGAGCAAGGTCGGGTTGACGCCAAAATTCGTCCCGGAGGTCGGAAACGAATAGGTCACCATGACATCGTAGTGATCGTCCGCCGTCAGGCTGTCGTTAACGAGATTCTGCGGGCTCGCGTTGGTGTACAGACCGTGCGCGGCCCAGTCGAACGTGCTGAACACCAGCCCGGACGCGGGGCTGAGCCGGTTGGTCGCGGCAAGAATGCGATCGAACATGTCGGACGGCTGACCAGCCGTTTGCGCCGTGCTCCACGTCCGCCATGAACCGACCGCATTGGTTTCGAGCGTGGTGGGGGCGTAATCAACCAGCCCGCCCACCTGTTCGAGGGTGGTGATCGGATGATACGTGCTCGACACCGGGCACTCGGGCGTGGTGTAGGGCGCGGTGTAACCGGCGTCGCGCGGGTCCTGGTCCTCATTGCAATCACAGGTCCAGATATACGGGTACTGGTTCGTGCTCGCCCAGTTCATCATGTTGGTCGCGTCGGTCGCGGCCTCCGCCTGCTTTCGTTCGCAATTGCTGTTCGTGTCGAGGGTGCCGCCACCCGCTTTCAGTTGTGCATGGAAAATCTGGAGCGTGTTCGTTCCGCTCAACTGGATCTGGATCGAATCCATGCCACGCAGGTTGGCAAACCCGCCCCCGGCATCGCTATACGTCGTGGCGCTGACAATCGGATAACGGCTGATCTCGCCGTTGCGATTGTATCCATCTCCCACGTTGGCGATGTAGACCCAAAACGTGACGCCGGTCTTTGTTCCGAAGATCGAAGCCAGATTGTTCGTCACCCAGTTGACCACACCACTGGTGACCAGCGAAACGGAGCTGCCATCATTTAGCTCGGAGAAGCAGACGATATCCGGTTGCTGGTACGCGATGACGCGTGTGAACGCCGCCGATTGCGGTGTCGGATTGGTGTTGGCGCCGATCTCCTGCGAGGCATCGTACTCCATCACCTTGATTTGCTGGGCCTGCGCCGCCAGCGCACCGAGCAAAAAGGATGCGCCTACAATCAAAAACGTGAGTTTTCTCTTCATTGCAATCTCCGAGACATTAATGTCACCTTTGTAGAATTTACGAAACGCACAGCACTAGCGACCAAGCTGGTAGCAAACATCCCTGTGTCGTGAAAGTGCAATGAAACTGGCCTTTCCACGGCCACACCGATGGTCGCAACGCGGCAGAGTCGCACGAGACTCATCAATATTGCCTATCCTGAAACCGTGTTATGGCAACAACACGCGCACGCGGTAATACAAGTTGGGACTCGCCGTCACATTCGAGTCCGTCATGTTGGTGACAATGCCGGACCCGTTCCCGCCACTGAGAATATTGGTCTGGCCGGTGTCCTGCCAACCGCCATTCGTGTAGTTGCCGCTGGCGTCGCCGGTCATGTAATCCAGCACGTTCGTCCGCGACGCAATCCCCGGCACGTAGGTGTTATCCCCGTTGGCGCCGAGGTACGTCACCACGACGTTGGTATTGCCCGCCACCGACTCCACGATACTGATGACGTGCAGGTACGCTGCCGCATTGGTGGGATTGAAGCCCGCCATGAACTTGTTGGTGTTGCTCATGCCGTCGCCCGTGTAGGAGGCATTCCCACCACTCAACGTGCCGCTGAGGTCGTAGAACTGCTCCCACGACCCGAATTGCGTCTGCACCGTCACGCTGTACGCTTGACTGCCTGTGCAGTTGTTGGTGTCCGTCGCCGTGACTGTAAACGTGTACGTGCCCGCCACCGGGGACGGACCGGACAGAACGCCCGCCGATGACAAACTCAGGCCCGAGCCCGCCAACGAGCCCGCCGTTACGGCGTACGTGTACGGTGCAGCTCCACCGCCGGCCGTGATCGTCTCGCTGTTGTACGCCAAGCCCTCCGTCCCGCCGGGCAACACCGTCGGATTCGCTCCGTTGGGTGACAATGTGATCGTCGGGCAACCCACGGTCAATGTGTAGGCCGCGCTGCCCGTGCAGTTGTTGGTGTCCGTCGCCGTGACTGTAAACGTGTACGTGCCCGCCACCGGGGACGCACCGGAGAGCGTGCCCGCCGATGACAAACTCAGACCCGAGCCCGTCAACGAGCCCGCCGTTACGGCGTAGGTGTACGGTCCAGTCCCACCGCTGGCCGTGATCGTCTGGCTGTACGCCGTGCCCACCGTTCCGGCCGTCAAGGCGCCGGCGGCTGGTGACAATGTGATCGCCGGGCAGGACGCCGTGATCGTGCTGTGATTGGTGCTGGATCCGCTCGCGTTGGCCACAATCTGCGTCACCACGTAAGAACCCGGATAGTTGTATGTATAGTTCGGGTTCTGCGACGTTGACGTGCCGCTGCCATCACCAAACGTCCAACTCCAACTCGTGGGCGAGCCCGTCGAGGTGTCGTAAAAGTGCACGGTCAATGGCACCGGCCCGCTGGCGGGATTGTTCGTGAAACTGGCCGCAAGCGCGGTCGCGGGGATCGGGATCGTGTAATCCGCCACAATGGGCAGGTGATCGGTAGCATTGGTCAGGTCCACGTACAGCGTCGCCGCGCTGAGTTTGTACAGGTTTGTCAGAGCCGGGTCCAGGTCGTTCAGCGCGGTATTGTTCGTGCTATTCACGGTGGTTCCCCACGGGGTCGTGGCATCGTTACCAAACGAGTGGTAGGTTCCCGGAACATACTGGAGACCACCGGCCACGTCATAGTACACGTTGCTCGTCATCACCTGAAGATCATCGCGATAGCGGAGTTCGTACGACTCTTCGCTCAGCATGAACAAGATCTGCGTGCTGGTCGTGCTCGAACTCCAATTGATAGTGGTCGAGGCATCCGTGTACGGACCCCAAAGAATGTTCAGCGGGTCGACTCCCTGGCCTTGTGGGGTGCGGGGGGAGACGTTCGGTACGCCGTTGGAGCAAATGGTCTGATAACCGGCTTCGCCGCTGTTGTCGTCGGGGTTGTAATCGCCGACATAGAGGACCCGGGCGTTCGCAGGCAAATTGAGATATTCGTTACTGCGAATGATGGTGGCCTCGCCCAAGCGAGCTTTGTCGTTGCTGCTACCCGAGCTCGCTTTGTAGTGGCTCACGTATACGTAAAACTCGTTGTTCGTCCCGGGCGTTACACCGGCCGGCGCAAACTCGTACCGCATCACCTCGCGATACTCGCCACTGACAGAACCCAGGTTACTAATGCCCCCCGGCGGATCCACCGGCACGGAAGCGAGAAGTTGCACGGTGTTTGTGTTGTACACGAGGGCATTGGGCCCCCCCCCCGAAGTCGGAGTGCCACAGCACCACGCGGCTTGCGTGGGGCTCATCGCATACCCGGCCGGGTTGTTATAGTACGCGTAGAACGCATTCAACCCGTTCACGATCGGCACAACCGTGACCGAGTTGCTGGTCGTCTCTTCCAAGGCCAGAACATCGATCGGCTGCGCGGGATCGCCATTCACAATCTCTTCTCCAATCCCTTCGAGCACGCCGCCGTTCGTCACGCTTCCACCACTGACGGGAGCAATCAAACCCGGTCCGGGTAGAGTACCGGCAACACCGTTTTGGCCCTGGTCGGCGTCAAGGTTGTAGCAAACGACACGGACTGTTCGGGTGGTTTGGGCGGAAGCAACCGCCATGATACTGCCGACTACCCAGAAAGCCATGCCACTCAAACACCTGCGGATTGCGGCGCTCTTCATGAAGCGTGTTCTATTCATTGGTCTCCCCTGCTGGCAAACGTCACCCTTTATTTGATTTTTGACTAAAACGCTTTATTAGACACCCCTGTGTCCTAAAAGTCAATAAAAATGGCCTCAGCGGCCACAACCGCTTGTAAGTTTGCTACAAAATCAACTCTTTCAACTCAAAACGTTTACACAACCGTGACACCAACCGCCGCTCCGCCGCGCGCATCCGTCGACGCTGGGGCGGTGTGCGGTCGTTGTACCCGTGGAGATGGAGCATACCGTGCACCATGTACAAAACAAGTTCCTGCGCCGGTGTCGTACGGTACTGTCTGGCCTGCGCCACGGCGTGTTCCACCGAAATGATCAGTTCGCCCTGGCCTTCACCGTAATCAAAACTCAGGATGTCCGTTGCGCCCGGCGTGTCGTGGTATTGCGCATTGAGCTTCGCCATCGCCGCATCGTCAACCAGCACGATCCCGAGATGGAACGGCTTGTCGCCAACCTGTTCCAGGGCGCGTTCCGCGATCTCCGCGAGCAGGCGCGTATTGATTTTCAACCGGCGCTGGCGATTGGTGACCGCGACCCGCTCCCCCGTGCCGTCGGGGATCATGCCGCGTGCGGTCTGCCGTTGCCGTTCGCCGCGGATTCCTGGCGGCGGCGTTCCCGTTCCTCTTTGAACTTCGAATATGCGGAGATGATCTTCTGCACCAGTTCGTGGCGGACCACGTCGTGCTCGTCAAAGTAGACGATTTCCAAGCCGGGAATTTCCTGCAGAATGCCCTGGATTTCGATCAGCCCTGACATCTTGTGCCCGGGCAGGTCCACCTGTGTGATGTCGCCGGTGATCACCACCTTGGAATCGAATCCCATCCGCGTCAGGAACATCAGCATCTGCTCGCTGGTCGTGTTCTGTGCCTCGTCCAGGATCACATACGCGTTGTTCAGCGTGCGCCCGCGCATATACGCCAACGGCGCGATTTCAATCACGCCCCGCTCCATGTGCCGCTGGATCTCGTCGGGGTCCATCATGTCGTACAACGCGTCGTACAAGGGCCGCAGATACGGGCTGACCTTCTCTTCCAACGTCCCCGGCAGGAATCCGAGCGCCTCGCCCGCCTCGACCGCCGGCCGGCACAAAATAATTCGTCCCACGCGGTCGCTGCGCAGCGCGTGCACCGCCATCGCCATCGCCAGGTACGTCTTGCCCGTGCCCGCCGGCCCAATGCCGATCACGATGTCGTTCTTGCGGATCGCTTCGAGATAACGATTCTGTCCCTGCGTTTTCGGGATGATCGGCCGCTTGCGTGTGGAAACATCCACGCGGCCTTCGTGCAGTTCCTGCATCTTCAGCGCCTCACCGCGGGAGATCGCGCTGACCGCCCGGCTGAATTCCTGCCGACGAATCACCGTGCCGTGGGACACGGCCTGGTGCAGTTCGGTAAACAGCGACTTCGCCCGCGCGATGTCTTCGACGGACCCTTCGACGTTGATCCAACCGTCGCGGGCGGTCACTTTTAAATTGAGCAGGTCTTCAACGAGCCGGAGGTTCTTGGGCTCGCTGGCGTACAGGGACTGCGCTTGCCGCGCATTGTCGAAGTGCAGTGTTTCGCTTGCCATGTGTCGCTAAAACGTCATTCCCTCAAGCGAGCAAAAACCATACCGCATGTGCCCATACTTCGCAATCCAACTCCCCCCGGCGCGTCCTATTTCTCCGGAATCGCCAGCACCTGATTCGCGTAGATCCTGTTGGGATTCTTGATCTTATCCTTGTTGGCCCGATAGATGCGCGGCCATTTCAACGGATTGCCATAAACTTTGCCGGCAATCTTCCACAGCGAATCGCCCCGGCGCACCACGTACTTGGTCGGCTTCTCCGGCACCTCGACCTTCGGTGGCGGGTTCTCGACGATGGTCGGCGCCGCAGGCTCGGCCGGCGGCAACGGCGTGATCTGCTGCTCGACGACCGGCTCGGCCTCCGCCGCAGGTCGCCCGACGATGTAGCCGCGATTGCCCCACTGGCCGCGGTCCACCCAGTAGTGGCGCCGCCAGTTCGGGTAATGGTCCTTCACGAAATCCGCCCACTCCGGCTCCAGCTCGGGTTTCTCCACCACGTCCATCCCCTTGAGAAACTCGCTCTTTTGCTCTTCGTTGACGGGTGTCATGCGCTTCTGTTGCGTCGCGCATCCGCTGAAAACCAAAGCTGCTGCTCCCGCGAGGGTTGCAGACAGAAAAATCCTTGAGAAGCTCTTCATAATATCAACGCCTTCCTCCTTGCATTACGCCTTGGTGATAACACCATCCCCCGCCACCGTCAACGCCTTTTTGGAATTCGCTTCCGCCTGCCAATTCGCCGGTTACAATGCCCAACCCCATCGCATCAGTGGAATTGGCTGATCAGCATTTTTGTCTGCAATGGATCGTGCCTCATGCGAATGCGCCACACCAGTTCCTCGGGGCTGATAATACGGATGCTGGCTGGCAAACGTTCCGCGCACCAAGTGACCGGCGTGTAGCCACGGACACCGCCGTTTGCGGCCGCGTTATCTTGCGGCATGTTCTCGGCACTTTCGTCGGCTCCAGGCGCGTATTTGAAATAGGACCAGACATGCGCAATCACCCAATCATAACGCGGCAGTCGGCCTGGCGGTGTATTCTCGACCGTCTGCCGGATTTCACGAGCGATCTTGGCCGGCGTGCCGGCACGCTCACGGTCATTCGCATGCTCCCAGATCGAATAGCGGGCGGTGATCACCGGCACGTCGATCCCATTGCGGTCCTTCACCCAGAACGTCTTGCCCGCCCCGCCTTCGTTCGGCGAATATTGGTAAACGAGAATCGCCAGCAATCCGTCGGTCTGGCCCGCGAAAACTTCGCAAGCCTTATGCGCCTCCGTGGTGTCAGTTTGCGAAAAATCGAAGCCGATGACGCGTGTGTTGGTCCTTTTCATCAATTCCCAGGTGCGCCGGGCGTGTTGAGCCAGCAGTTCCCATCGGTTCGTGCGCCGGGAGCCAAAGTGATCGGGATAATAATATCCCCCACCCCACTCAATAAACCAATCGCCGGGCGACCGTGTGGTCAGCGCGTACTCGATTGCCTGCGGGCATAACTGCGCCAGATGAGCGAAACAACAGGACCAGCCAAATGGGATCTTCCCACGTTCGGAGTTGCCCCAATAGCTGTCGTTGCCGAAAAAGTTCCCCTCAAGCCACTGCACGTTGTCGCCGTCAGTGTCAATGAAAGCGACGGCGCTACGCGAATCGTTCCAATCAATCGTCCTCGGGTCAAAACTCGTTGCTTTGGGGAGACTGAGCTTCTCGGTTCCAGCCATCAAGACGGGCAAATTCAGGCTCCAGTTGCTGGCGGTCTGGATGTCGCCGTAGCTGGTGGACAGATCCGTGACGGCAAACTCATCTCCACAATTCCAACCCAGGATGGGCGAGAGCGGTTCGAGCCATTCCATCGCGGCCGGTGTCGGGGCATCCTGGCCATAGACTGTGAACACTTTCTGCGCGATGGCCAGGTCGCGGACGTGGGGTATCCGCGGATCTTGAAAGCAAAGCATCCGGCAGTTGAACTGGTCCTTGTAGGTCTGGAAACACCATCGCTGCGTTTTCTCCCGTACATCCGCCAGGAGTTTCAGACCGTGTGCCTTCGCGTCTTTCTCCAACCCCTCGTCCACGATAATGCCGCCCAGCAGCCCGGCCAAACTGGTGGCGACGTTGACGGAGCAGTTGATGCCCGACCGGTATGTATTCGTTTCGCCTGTTGAATTGTCGCCGCGGTAGAGGATGTACCCCTTGATGATGCCCTGCTTCGTGTAGCGATCCACCAATTCCCAAGGCCCGAAAGTGCCCGGCGTTGCCAGATCGGGGTGCCGGGCGAGCAGGCGTGCATACCATTTCTCAAGGTCGCCGTCTCCGTTGTTGACCCACACCATCTCATCGCCCCGGCCCTCATTCACCGCCTTGGCGGCCAACCCCGCCACCGATTGCACCATCATCTGGAGCGCCGCGCGGGGTTCTGGAAACTCTTGCTGGTTTGTCGTCCGAACCAAAGCTTTTGGCAACGCTTGCTCCGGCCACCATCGGTCATCGGTCTGTCCTGCGAGGACAGGCACGGCGCGAAGCAAGGCCGTCGCCAACAAGAGGAGTTGCATCGCGCGCGAGTCGCGCCAATTCCAGCGGTTCATTCTCCACAAGGTTCTCAGATTGAGACGGGGATGGTCAATTGTCGAATTCACACGCCGTGTTCCGCAGAATAGGCTTCCGCCTGCCAATTCGCCGGTTACAATGCCCAGTGGACTTCGTGTCCTTCGCGTCTTCGTTTACCCTGAGCGGGGTCGAAGGGTGATGAAGCTCCTCGGCCGGCCCGTCCCCCATCTTGGGTTCTTCCTGTTCCACCCCCCGACTACTCGGCTACTGCCCTTTCCGCCCCCAGCTACTAACTACCAGCTACCAGTCACTTTCCCCCGCTTGTGGCCTCAACTTGGGTTCGTTTTTCATCGACGAGTGTAAAGCATTCCGACACCCGATTTTCGCAAGCCATTCATAACGCACTTCCTGTAAAAATTACCACCCCCAAAAACTTGGGTTCGTTTTGCAATTATTTCCTTTTCTGCGGCCTCTCGATCACCCCCACCGGTTGTGGTCACCCTTCCCCTTCGTTGTCAGAGAACATCCCAACGTTAGCCCCCCATTATATCCTAATTGGATATGAAGTCAATCGCAATACGATGAAGCCGACGAAGCTTGTTCCCGTAGCCACCTTCCACTGAACGCCTTTGGGCGCTGGGCCTGTAACTTTGCGCTTGAAAAATCGGGCGGCTTCTGCTTGTATTGGAGTCGGTTGCAGAGACTCGTACCCATGAGCCGGTTAGCGGAGAGCACCTATTTCCGAAGGGCCAAGGGACTTCTATGAGAATTCCCCTTCGCTATTTGGCCGTCGCACTGGCCAGCCTGCTGTCGGCGGCCCTGGCGCAGGGACAGAATCTGTTTGTAACAGCTGGCTCGAGCGGCGGCTCGACCGGCAACATCTATGAATTCACGCCGAACGGAGGGAGTAGCACCTTTGCCTCCTCCGGGTTGTACCCTTATGGTCTGGCCTTTAACAGCGCGGGCAACCTGTTTGAGGCGGATCGAAACAGCGGCAATATCTACGAATTTACGCCCAACGGAGGCAGCAGCACGTTTGCTTCCCATTTGAGCGACCCTTTGCCATTGGCCTTTAACAGCGCGGGCAACCTGTTTGTCGGCACCGCCCAAATCACCGAATTCTCGCCCAACGGAGGCAGCGCCACCTTTGCCTCCTCGTTCAACACTTATGCTCTGGCCTTTAACAGCGCGGGCGATTTGTTTGCGGCTGGAACCGATGCGGCTGAACCGACCGGCACCATCCTTGAATTCACGCCCAACGGAGGCAGCAGCACCTTTGCCTCTGGTTTCATCGCCTCCCCCAAAGCTCTAGCCTTTAACAGCGCGGGTGATTTGTTTGTAGCTTATGAAAACGACATCTACGAATTCACCCCGAACGGCGGCAGCAGCACCTTTGCCTCCGGGTTGGCCCCGCCGGAAGGTCTGGCCTTTAACAGCGCGGGTGACCTGTTTGAGGCAGATGAGGGCGGCGGACACATCTATGAATTCACGCCCAACGGAGGCAGCAGCACCTTTGCCTCCGGGTTGTACGGGCCTTATGCTCTTGCCTTCCAAGGAATCACCTTGCCCGTCCCCGAGCCTTCCACGTGGGTAATGGTCGGCCTCGGCACCTTCTCCCTGCTCGCCGCGCGTCGTCGGAGAATACTTAGGCGTTCTCTCACCCCCTGACCCGTCCCATCGCTGCGAAATCGTAACCACACGCGGGCTTCGCCAGCCCACCTCCTCATCCCTCGTCGTTGTAGCGTCCGAAGCCGACGAGACGCGCCGAATCCTTGCCGACGGCGCAATCCCCAGCGGAATCCCCTTCGTCCTATCCGCCCCCCCGCGGGCCACGCCATAGCTCGTAGAGCGACGGCGGGCCCCCCCTGCCAAGCCGACCACACATGAGAATACTTTTACGCGTCGATCTGCGTTGTGTCTGCCTGCCCGACCCCGGACAGCATTCCGTCAAGCGCATCCTGTTGGCGCTGTCCGTGGTAGCGCCAGTTCCGGGGATTGGCTTGCAACTTGGCAGGATCGGCAACGCCGTCACCGACGATTCTATTCTGCCAGGGTGTGCGGACGGTGCGTTGACGCTTTGGCTTGGAAGGCATCCAGAATCATTCGGCGGGCAGTAGCGAACGACCTGCGGCTTGAAACCGGAGCGGAAATGCGGTTCAATCTCCGCAATGACAGAAGAATCCAAAGCGGTCAAAGCCCATTGCAACAGGTGCCTGCGTGAAACTAATCACCAAGTCCTTTTTTCCCATGAAGAGAAAGGGACTGAGATGATTGACGAAGAGATGGGCCTTGGGATCAATTGGAGCATCACAAACGAACTTCTGAAATGTCTGGGTTGCGACGATGTGGTCATGCGACAAACAACTCGGAATTCGGAAGACTATAATGAAGTCCAATACTTCCCACCCACAATTCAGCGGCAAATGCCCGATTGGATAGGCAGGTTCCCGCATGACAATGGTGAAACCTTTAGAAAAGCCAATCCGAAGAAGGCGTACATTGGAAACCTCCTGCGACAGATTTACATTGCCCTGAACAATGACTGCCCTGCGCTTGCAGTGATGGGAATTCGTGGTTTGTTGGAACACGTGATGATCGACCGAGTTGGAGACCAAGGAACTTTTGCGGACAACCTGAAAGAATTTGAGAAGCAGGGCTTCGTCGGAGCCAAACAGCGGAAGCAACTGGAGGGTGTTCTTGAAATTGGACACGCCGCCATACATCGCTCATACGAGCCAAACAAAGCCGCCGTAGATTTCGCCTTGGGATTCACTGAGACACTGCTCCAGAATACCTATCTGCACGACGTAAAGGTGGTAGTTCCCAGTAGGCGGCGGAAGCGACCTTAGTAGAGTTGTGCAGTTCTGCGTAAGGCAGTTATTTTTCGACTCTGCGGGCTGTGCACGTCTCGGCAGCGGTGCCCGCTCGGAAGTACCTTCACGGGGGGATAGTCTGTTCACAGCACTTGATTCCTGCTGTCCAGCGACAAGTCCTTCACAGGACACTGTCGAATTGATTGCGTCAGTCATTTCTGCGAAGATGCGACCCTGTGAGCGAGCAGTCGAACATAGGCAGGAACATTTTCATTGGAGCGGCGGGAACTGTCATTGGTGGACTTGTACTCTCGTTGCTCTCGTGGATGTTCGGCTTTTCTTGGACAGGAATCTTCGTCGCAGTGTGGCATTACATCGTCGCCGCAATGGATTGGATTTGTTCCTTGGTGATGTTGCGCTTCAAGTTACCACTGTGGTCGCTAGTCCTATTGGTGGTCTTTGGATTGGTGCTTCGTCGTTTCTTGCGTAGACGCCAGCCGCAGGCTGTACAGCCCATCATTTGGTCGGATGAACCAACCGTCCCCGCCGGGCCGAGGGAAACGGACTACACCCAAGACCGTTTTTTGGGAGCCATTTGGCGCTGGAACTATTTTCAGGGACGAGTGAACAATCCTTCCCCATTCTGCCCACAGTGCGACAACGAACTGCTGTTCGTTCACAATCACACATGGGGGCTGTTTGTGGGAACATCACTTCGATGTGAGCATTGCGGGTGGGAATCCACCATGGAAGCGAACTACACGCAACATCAACTGATTAGCCGCATCGAGAGGGAAATCCGAAGGAATTTACGGACTGGCGATTGGCGAAGAAGCGTTGCTCAACTGCGTCAGTAATTCGCTTCCAACCTCCAGGAACGCCCCGGGCTCAGGTCTCAACATCACAACATCTGATCGCCGCCTCACCGCTTTCCAATTTCCAAACCCGGATTTCGAGTTCCCCTGCCACTGCTTCTTACTTCGTGGTCTTCATGAATTTCGTGGTGAGAGAATTACACTGCTCGCCTTGCTATGATATGTCGCTAGGCGATATATCGCTCAGCGACATATAGAGGGAATCGTAAGCAAACGACCCGGGGCCAGTTCCATTCGTTCCGCAATTGCCAACGCGCCCACCGCCTCACAATTTCCGGACCAGACCTTCCCCCGCGCGGCCTTGTCCGCCATTGCCCCTTGTCCGCCGTAGCCTTGGCGAAGGTGGATGGCGACGGCGGATCCCCAGCCCCGCGTTTCGAATTTCGACATTCGGATTTCGAGTCCCGCGCTCCCTGATACATTGCACTACAATGTATTGTCGACCGGGCTCAACGCCTTCCAATTTACACTTTCCCCAGCTCCGAAATCTCCCCGCCTCACTTATCATTCGTCTTCGCGAAATCATCCCTCATTCATGAATGGCGCCCGAGAGGATGCCCAGCATGCGATGATGCCTGTCACTGACAAGTATCTGCGTCTTTTCGGCCATCTGCGGCCAAACTCCGCGTCCTCCCTGCCTCTGTGGTGAGTACATGCCAGTAGTCGTGTCCATTCGCGGTCACTCCTGCCATGCCTCATAAAAACATCCTTCCGCTTCCCCATCCGCCCGTTACAATGCGCTCACAAACGGAGGCGCAATGGACCTGATTCTTCGCAACGCGCGCGTACGCGGTCACGACAAGAACGTCGACATCGCCGTCAACAACGGCCTCATCACCAAAATCGAGTCCTCGAGAAGCCGAGGGGTCAGGGCGGCAATCGCCCCGAAGATTGCCGGGCACCCGCGTCAAGTGATCGATTGCGCCGGCAAACTCGTTTCCCCGCCGTTCACGGACATCCATGTGCACCTCGACGCCGTGCTCACGGTCGGCCAGCCGCGCTTCAATCAAACCGGCACCCTCATCGAAGGCATTGAGATTTGGGCGGAACGCAAGAAGTCGCTGACGTTCGACGACGTGAAACGGCGCGCCACGCTCGCCGTGAAGTGGGAACTCGCCCACGGCGTCACCCGCATCCGCAGCCACGTCGATGTCTGCGACCCGGAGCTCACCGCCGTGAAGGCGCTGCTCGACGTGAAGAAGGAATTCGCGGGATTGGTGGACATCCAACTCGTCGCGTTTCCGCAGGACGGCATTTACGCGTTCCCCAACGGGGAATCGCTGCTGGAACAGGCCATGGAACTCGGGTGCGACATCGTCGGCGGCATTCCCCACCACGAAATGACCCGCGACGACGGCGTGGCCGACGTGAAATTCGCCTGCGACCTCGCCCAGCAATTCCAGGCAAAACTCGATCTGCACATCGACGAGACCGATGACCCGAACTCGCGTTTCACCGAAGTTCTCGCCGCCGAGACGATCAAGCGCGGTCTCAGCGGACGCGTCACGGCCAGCCACACGACCTCCATGCACAGCGTGGACAATGCGTACGCGTTCAAACTCATTCGCCTCATCAAACGCGCCGGACTCCACATGGTCACCAATCCGTGTGACAACTCCGTCCTGCAAGGCCGATTCGATACCTACCCGAAACGCCGCGGCCACACCCGCGTGAAAGAACTCCTCGCCGCCGGCGTCAATGTCGGCATCGGCCACGATTCGATCATGGATCCGTGGTACCCGCTCGGCGTCGGTGATCCCGTGCAGGTCGCGTTCGTGTGGATTCATTACGGCCAAATGAGCGGCGCCGGTGAAATCGCCCAGGTCTGGGACATGATCACCAGGAATCCAGCGAAAACGTTCGGCGCCACCGACAAAACCTACGGCATCGCCGTCGGCAATCCCGCCGACCTCGTCCTCCTCGATGCCGAAACCGAATTCGACGCCCTCCGCCGCATTGCCCCCCGCCTCCTCGTCATCCGCAACGGCCAAATCGTCGCCCGCACCACCCCCAGCGAAACCATCCTCTGTCCGAAGGGGCGGAAGAAGGAAGCGATCGATTTTCGGCTAACGCAACGGTAGGACTAGCGACCGCCGTTCTAATCCGGCGCCACCCGCCGCGAACTCGGCAGCGGGGCCGCGTAGCCGGTGGTGAGCAACGCGCGCACTTCGGAGTCCAGCACGAACGGCGGATCAAGCTGCGGATCGCGCTCGGGCAACAACGTGTCCACGCCCAGGCCTTCGTCGCGCAATGCCTGGCCGTAGCTCGACGGGTCCTGCGGGTCTTTCACCTTTAGGTTCATGGCCCGCGCGCACGCCACGTACACGTCATCCACCGTCACGCATTTCCCGAGTTGCCAGCCATGCAACGGTTCCACGGCCAGCCTGGCCAATGCCTTTATGTAATCATCGGGCGTGGCCTTGTCCGTCATCTTCAAATCCATCGCCCGCGCCAGCATGGCGGCAAATTGTTCGTGGTGCAGGCAGGTTTCCCGCGTGCGCACCACGGTGCGCCGGACCGGCGGAAGTCCCGCCGCTCTCGGCGTGATCTGGATATCGACGCTGTCGTTCGTAACTCCTGCGGGCGCCTCGTTGGTCGGCGCCGTCTTGAGCGTAACGCTGGTCGCGCAACCCTCCGCCTCCAACAGCAGCTTCTCCGCGCGCGCGCAGCACAGCGTCACACTGCCGGCGTAGCCCTCCGCTGCCCGCCCGTCCGACATGACCGCGTTGTGAAGGTCCGTCTGCGCGGCGAGAGTCAGTTCGAGCAACCCTTTGATTCTCAGCACGCGCGAATGAATGCAATCAACCAACTCCATCTGGTCCGGCGGAGCGGCCTCTTCCAGCTTGACCGCCTCGTCGCGAATCTCGTGCAGCCGCCGTGCGCAAGCGTCCGCATCTTTCATGGTCGCCGTGACGTCGTTGGTCGATGACTGGGCGCGCGCCAACTGGTGCCCGAGCACCACGGCGAGCGCGATCATCCGCGCCAACTGTCGCGTTCTTCGCATGGCCCCGCAGTGTAGCGGGGATGGGCAAAAGCGCAAGTCCCGCTCCGAGCGGGGCAAGCGGGTCGTGTGGCCGCCCCCATTCGTGCCCGAAAGTTTTGCCTGCGCCCGCTGCGATCGTGTCCAATGGGCAACCATCGCTCATCGGCCTTTTTCGTTGAAACATGCGAAATACGTTCCTATACTTGTTTCATCAAGGCGTTGTGAAAAAACTTACGGCAATTCTCGTCTCTCTTCTGGCGTTGGCAGGCGCGGCCCGTGCCAACGGCGCTGATTCCATTCCATTTGCCGTGGGCGAAAAGCTCACCTACCAGGTGTTTTGGGGCCCGTTCGTCGTCGGACGCGCGACCTTGGAGGTGGCGGGAATCGAAATGGTAGATGGAAATAGCTGCTACCATCTGGTCGCCAAGGCCAAAACCAGCGGGCTGATTGACCTGCTGTTCCCCATCGACAGCACGGCCGAAAGCTGGCTGGATTGCGATGGCCTGTTCACGCGCCGATATCGCGAAGATCGCACCGAAGGCAAGCGTCATCGCAGTACGGAGTCGCACTACGATTACGCCGCCAAGGAAACCGTCGTCACCAATCGCATCAACGGCAAACAACACCGCGTGCTCCTCGACCAGCCGGTGCAAGACGTCGTCTCGTCGCTCTACGTCGTGCGCACGAAGAATCTCATGCTGGATTCCGAACAAATGTTTGCCATCAACGCCGACAGCTCGACGTACAACGTCACCATCCACCCCGACGAACGCAAATTGATCTGGGTGAAACCGCTCGGTGACGTCCAGGCCTTGCGCGTCGAGCCCAACCCGACTCTCAGCGTCGTCTCCGCCAACAACGGGCGCATGTGGTTCTGGATCAGTGACGACGCGCGCCACTTGCCCCTGCTCGTCAACTCCGAGCTGAAGTTCGGTAGCGCGAAACTGGTCCTGTTCAGCGTCGTCACCGGCAAGACCCCGTGCGCCACCGCCAGTGAGAATGGCGTCGCCTCCAGTTTCCCAACACCGCTGGCATCGACTGCCGGCTCACCCGGGCCGGCCCGCTGACATGGAGTTTCCCCCACTTGATTTCGACCGCGTGCGCACGTACCCGATTCGCGAGCGGCCCAACAAAGTTCATCTCGACGAGCTGGCCAGCGCCTGGAAGCCCGGCGGCAGCTTCGCCCAATTCTTCGAGTCGCTCCCCCGCATCCTCACCGGCAACGATTTCCGCGCGGTCGTGGACGCCACTGTTTCCGCGGTCCGCAATCACCGGCCCGTCGTGGTGATGATGGGCGCGCACACCATCAAATGCGGCCTGAACCCCATTTTCCTCGATCTTATGAAGCGCGGCGTCATCTCCGCGATCGCGCTCAACGGCGCGGGCGCGATCCACGATTTCGAGTTGGCCTACATCGGCGAAACCAGCGAAGACGTCCAGCGCGGGCTCGACGATGGCAGTTTTGGCATGATCGACGAGACCGGCCGCCTCATGAACCAGGCACTGGCCGATGGCGTGAAACAGGGCGTGGGGGCCGGCCGCGCGCTTGGGGAAGCCATCGTTACCGGTCAGTTCCGCAACCGCGAGTTGAGCCTGTTGCACCAGGGCGTTGTCGGCAACATTCCGGTCACCGTCCATATCGCCATCGGCACCGACATCATCCACCAGCACCCCACCACCGATGGCAGTGTGCTGGGTGAGGCCACGTATCTCGATTTCCAGAAGTTCGCGTCCGTGGTTGCCCAACTCGAAGGTGGCGTCGTGTTCAACATTGGCTCGGCGGTCATCATGCCGGAATTGTTCCTGAAAGCGCTCACCATCGCCCGCAACCTCGGCCATACAGTGGACAACGTCACCACCGTCACGTTCGACATGATCCGCCAATATCGTTCCACGGAGAACGTCGTCCGCCGCCCCACGCACAAGGGTGGCCACGGTTACTACATCATCGGCCACCACGAATTGCTCGTGCCGCTCTGGGCCGCAGCCACCATCGAAAAGGTAGCTGGCAGTTAGTAGTTGGTAGATGGGGAACGGCGATGAACGCAGTGAAGATCGAAAAGTTCCAGGACTTGCTGGTATGGCAAAGGGCGCATCAACTGGCTCTTGCCACGTACCGGGTCACCAGGGCGTTTCCTTCAGAAGAGAAATTTGGACTTGTCTCTCAAATGCGGCGTGCTGCGGTCTCGATCGCCGCTACTATCGCCGAAGGTTTCGTCAAGCGCAGCCAGGCAGACAAGATGCACTTTTACAACACTGCGCAGGGCTCTCTGGAAGAGTCCAAGTATTACCTTGTCCCTGCCAAAGACCTCGGCTATTTGAGAGGTGTGGACGAGGAAGCCACGCTTGCAAACGAAGTCGGTCGTCTGTTAAACGGCCTCATCAGATCCATTGAACACTGAACCATATTCCAAACTACCAACTATTGGCTACTAACTACGCTGTCTATGCTCTCCTCCAAGCACCTCCGCCATGTCCTCGCTGGTTTCGCGCAACAACGCATCCTCGTCGTCGGCGATGTCATGCTCGATCGCTTCCTCTGGGGGAAAGTGTCGCGCATCTCGCCCGAAGCACCCGTGCCCGTGGTCGAAATCAATCGCGAATCACTCTTCCCCGGCGGCGCCGCCAACGTGGCGCGCAACCTCCGGGCTCTGGGTTCGTCGGTCTCCATCCTCGGCGTCCTGGGAGACGATAGCACCGGCGAAGATTTGCGGGAACTGCTCGATCAGCAGGGCGTCAACACGGATGGATTGATCGTTGACGTGAATCGTCCCACGACCCTCAAGACCCGCATTGTTGCCCACGGCCAGCAGGTGGTGCGGTTTGACCGGGAAAAGTGCGCGGACCTGCCCCCGCCAATCGAGCGCAAGGTCCTGGAACAGTTTGAGTCGCGCCTGGAGAACGTTTCCGCCGTGATCTTTGAGGACTATGCCAAGGGCCTCCTGTCCCAGAGGCTGCTCAATGCCATGCAACGGCTGGCACACCAGGCACGCAAAATCACGGCGGCGGACCCGAATTCTCGCAGCCGCATCCGCTACTCCGGCTTGACGGCGATCACACCCAATCGTTCCGAGGCGTTTGCCGCCGCCGGACTGCCCCACGTCGAACCGGCAGAGGACGTCCTGCACGATGAGGCCCTCCTGCGTGTGGGACAAGCGCTGTTGCGAACGTGGAAACCCCGCAACCTTCTGGTCACACTGGGCGAAGACGGCATGTGCCTGTTTCGGCCCGACAAGAAACCGCACCACATTCCCACCGTCGCGCAGGAAGTCTTTGATGTGTCCGGCGCCGGCGATACGGTCATTGCCGCCCTGGTGCTGGCGCTGGCGGCGAAGGCCGACGCGGTGGACGCCGCGGAAATCTCGAATCACGCCGCGGGTGTGGTGGTCGGCAAGGTCGGCACGGCGACGTGCTCGCCAGAGGAATTGATCGCCAGCTTCCTCCGCAACCGACGCTAGCCTGCGCTCGGCCGCGGCGTCAGTTTCCGAGGACGACGCTTTCGCGCCATGGCCTTGGTGATTCTGGCCACCCGCTTGGAATCCGGAGGGTCCAAACCGTCGAGCAGGCGATTTGGACTGACTTGTAGATACTGCGTCAACTTCGCAAACGTTGTCGTCGCAAACGGAAACTCTCCACGCTCAATGCGGCCAAGCGTTTGCCAGTGTATCCCCACCAATTCAGCAAGGCATTCTTGGGTCATCTCGGCCTTCAATCGCGCGTCTCGTATATTCAGCCCGATTTCCCACAGAAAGGGCCGTTACCATGACTCAAAAACCCTCCCTTATTGCCGCCGATCTTCCTTGCCATCAACTGTCTAACCATTGTAGAATATTTTGTCTAGGTCGGGTACGTATGATGGGAAGAGTCACAAATCTCGTCTTCATGGTGCTTCTCAGTCTGTGCTCCAATGTCCCCTGCACCCATGCGGACAACGTTTACGTCTCCACGGCAAGCCTGAACACCGTTTTGGAAATCAATTCAAATGGCAGCCAGTCCACGTTTGCCACCTCCGCATCGGGGCTGGCCTACCCCACAGGCGTCGCCCTTGATGGCAGCGGCAATCTCTATGTGGCAAACGCCTCCGCCAACACCATTGAGAAATTCAACCCGGGCGGAGCGGGAACGGTCTTCGCATCGTCGGGCCTAAGCCTTCCCTGGGGCATGGCCTTTGACAGCAGCGGCAACTTGTATGTCGCCAACCTTGCCGGTGACACAATCGAGGAGTTCGACCCGACTGGATCCGGCGCTGTCTTCGCCACCGCCGCAGAGGGCTTGAATTTCCCCGCCGCCATCGCATTCGACGCCAGCGGCAATCTCTACGTCGCCAACGTGGGAAACTACACGATCGAAAAGTTCAGCCCCGGTGGAACCGGCTCCGCTTTTGCCACCACCGCCTCTGGAATATCCAACCCCGAAGGCCTGGCCTGGTTCGGCGGAAACCTCTACGTCGCAAATTACGGAAACAACACCATCGAAAAATTCAACGCGCTGGGCCAGGGCTCTGTCTTTAGCTCGACTAACTTGCTCTTCTTCCCGGATGGCCTGGCCTTCGACAGCAACGGCAACCTCTACGTTGCCAATGAGGGCAACGGCGAGGTCCTAGAGTTTGACAGTAGTGGGGTCGGGACCGTGGTCGCCTCCGGTCTGGGCAACGCAGTTTACCTCGCCATCGAAGAAATTCCCGAGCCATCTGGCATCTTGCTCGTCAGCCTCGCTCTGCCCTTGCTGTTTCTTGCGCGCGCGGTGGTCCCGTCACGAAACGGCGAACGCCGTGTGAGGCCTAGGGGTCAACGCTTGGGCCTAGGGGTCAACGCTTGACTCTTGACACTGTCGGCAAAGTTGGTTAATCTGCAGGGCATGGCGCGACCGATTCGAGTCGAGTTTGCCGGAGCGGTCTATCACGTGATGGCCCGCGGCAATGAGCAACGGGACGTTTTTCGCGATGATCGTGATCGGTGGCGGTTTCTGGACACGCTGGCCGAAGCCGTCCCGCAGTTTGGGCTGCGGGTTTACTCCTACTGCCTGATGCCCAATCATTATCATCTGCTGGTGGGCACGCCGCGCGCCAATCTGAGTCGGGCAATGGGCTGGCTGCAAACCACCTACACGGCGCGCTTCAACGCGCGGCATCGGCGCCATGGACACCTCTTCCAGGGACGATTCAAGGCCCAACTGATCGACGCCGACGAGTATGCGCGCTGGCTGGTGGAATACGTGCACCTCAATCCCGTGCGCCCGCGACGGCGAGGCCAGTCGATGACGATTCCCCCCGAGCGAGCGCCGGAGTTGAGGCGCTATCCCTGGAGCAGCCATGCCGACTACGCCGGCCTGCGCCGTCAGCCTGCGGCCTGGTTGTGTTTGGACTGGCTGGCCTACTGGGCACGAAGTCGGCGAGAGGCGCAGGCGCAATATCGCCAGACGATCGCGCGGGCCTTCGGCCAACCCGTGCGCAATCCTTGGGACCGATTGCAGCGTGGGTTGGTACTGGGCGGAGAACTCCTGTTGGACCGGGTGCGGTGGCTGATTGACAAGAAAGGTGGCGCCGAAGAAGCCCGCTGGAGCGACACCGAAGATGCAGCCCGAGTGCGCGAACGCGTCGGCGAACTGATTGCGCAAGAGACCGATGAGCGAATCAAGATTTGGGCGCGCGTGTCCCTGGGCGGTGAACGCGGCGTCGACGTGGCGCGGGAACGCGGTTATCGCGACGGCAGCGCCGTGCGTCAGGTCGTCAAACGATTGGAAGCCGCCGCTCACACCAACCGCTCCCTCCGCCGCCGTCTGGAACAACTTCGTGAACTGTCAAGAGTCAAGCGTTGACCCCTTTGACGCTCACAACCGCCGATCCCTCCACAACCGATTGGAAAAACTGCGTGAACTGTCAAGAGTCAAGCGTTGACCCCTTTGACCCTTTGACTTTGAAATGAAACAGTCCGCCTCTCGATCGCTGCGCTCAATGAAACAAGCCGGTGAGGGGATTCTCAATCTCCGCGCGCGCCGATAGAATGTCGGTTGTTCCGGCGGCTCGACCCTGCTTCCTCGCCGGCCAAGAAAGGCCTCGACTTTGGAGCCGGGCTCTGGTTTACTCTCTCGCAAGGTCGCAAGGCAAACTTCTCTTTGGCGTGAGAAAGGCGGGCAGTCGTGAAGCGTTTTCTACCAGTAGTATTGTGTGTGGTCATTCAATTTCTGTCCACCGGTCGCGCGCGCGCCCAGTTCACGGCCAATTCCCAGACCATCACCATCAGCGGCGTGGCCAGCAACTGGGTGGGCTTCGGCGGGTACGTCGTTGGCAGCAACACCTTCGGCGACGTCTTGATCATCGAAAACGGCGGGGTGCTGTCGAATTTCGACGGCATCATCGGCTATCTCGGCCCCGCCAGTAACAATACCGCCATCGTCACCGGCAGCGGCTCGACCTGGACCAACTATCAGGGTCTGGCCATCGGCGCGTCCGGCGCGGGCAACAATCTGGTCATCAGCAATGGCGGCATTGTGTGGGTGGGCCCCGCCGCGATCACCCTGGGCGCTTCCGCCGCCAGCAGCAGCAACAACACGGTCACGGTGACCGGAACCGGTTCGGCGTTGACGAACAATTCTGACCTTTACGTCGGGTATTTCGGCAAGGCCAATCGGATGACCATCAGCGCCGGCGGCGCGGTGCACGACAACACCGGCTACGTGGGCGACAACGCTTCGAGCAGCAACGTGGTGACCATCACCGGCCCCGGCTCGGTCTGGACTCATGACGGCGTGGGGAGAACCGGCGGGGGCCTGATGGTCTTCGGTGAGAGCAGCACGGGCAACCAAATGACGACCACCAATGGCGGCGCCCTGTACACCAGCAATCTCATCATTGGCAACGCCACCGCCAGTAGCAGCAACGTGGTCACGGTCACCGGTGCCGGCTCCGTTTGGAACATCAGCCCGGGCCAGGGCGCGGGCGATCTGGAGGTTGGCCTCGGCGGGCCCGCCAACCAATTGACGATCAGCGATGGCGCCGCCGTGCACACCACGTTCGGCATCCTGGGCGGCGGCACAAGCAAGAACAACGTCGTGACCGTTACCGGCACCGGCTCGGTCTGGGACAGCATGACCGACCTGTACGTCGGCAGTGATGGTGTCACCAACACGCTAACCATCGGCCCGGGCGGTTCGGTCGTGGCCACCTACGTCTATGTCAGCTACCTCGCTGGCGCCGGCAACCGTATCAACGTCGAGGGCGGCACTCTGGCATCGACCAACGTGACGATCGGCAACGCCAATTGCTCGGCCACCGGCCAGATCACGGTCGATTCCGGTACGCTGCTGGTGACCAATGCCGCCCACAACGCCACCCTGCAGGTTCTCAGTGGCACGCTCACCCTCAACGGCGGCACCACCATCATCGATACCCTGGTCGTCACAAATGCCTGCGCTCGATTCGTTCACGCAGGGGGCACACTGACTGTTGGGAGCTACGTGATCGATCCGAACGAATTTCGCCCCACGGCGGTCACCCCGTCTGGGAACGACATTCTCCTCACCTGGATGATGGGCCCCGGCGCGACCAACGCACTGCAGGCGGCTGCGGGCAATGTGAATGGCGGATACGGCACAAACGGTTTCTCAGATATCTTTATCGTAACTAATAACGCCGCCGCGGGCACCGTGACCAATTACCTCGATGTGGGCGCGGGAACCAACGTGCCGGCGCGCTACTACCGCGTCCGGCTTGTGCCCTAGTGTAGACGGGGTCAACGCCTGACTAGACGGGGTCAACGCCTGACTCTTGACGTCCATTAGCTGCCCTCCGCTCGACACCCCTCCATCACCCCTTGTGCTTTTCGCGAGATTCCTGCCCGCGTCCAAACGGAGAACCCCGTGCGGCATCGTCCTCTCAACGATGAAAGCAACACACGACACGGGGTCAACTCTTGGGGGGCTGTTGCCCAAATGCTCCGAACACTACAAGAGGGTCCACGTTTGTATTCTGACACCCCGAGTTTCCCAAAGAAATCGAGGACTCCAGATCGAGAAAAAGAACTGAAAGCCACAATTCAGCGATTTGGGGAACAGGCCCTTGACTATTGACACGGCGAGCATAGCGGCAGTCACTGCTGTCCAAGATGACCTGATTTTGGGCGGGGAGCAGTCGTTTGTCGGTCTGAGTTCATTGGTTGATCGCTGGTTTCAGGTGGGGGTTGTTTTCGGGGTCAGACCTGAACTTCTCCACATCTTATCATTGTAACAGTGGCGCTCGGGGCCGCATGTTGGCGGCGGGTTCGGTGATACCTCTGATACCGATGCATCATCCCGCGTGCGTTCGCGATGTTGTCCATTGGGGTTTGCGCCATGAGTGATTCCCGCCGGCGTGCTTGATACATTGCCGTGCAATGGATCGGCTCTCTGGGCGCACCCCATCCGACGCGGGGCCGGGCTAGTGGGAGGAAATCGCGGGTGGCAGGACGTAATATGAGTTCCACAAGCGGGCCGGCAACGGCCGTCAGCTGCGAATGGCCGCCTCGTTGACTTTCAGCCGTTCCAATTCCGGCTTCACGATTTTGTCGCGGCATTCCGGACAGATGCCGTGGGTGAACTGCGCCTCCGAGTGGTCGGAAATGTAAGTGTCCACCTGCTGCCAGTAGTTCTGGTCGTTGCGGATTCTCTTGCAGTAGCAACAGATGGGCAACAATCCCTGCAACAGTTTGACGTTGGCCAGCGCGAGTTCCAACTCTTTGACACGGGCCGCCAGTTCCGCTTGCAGGCGGAGGATGCGTTCGCCGACATTGATCCGGGCCTTCAATTCCGAGCGATCGAACGGTTTGATGATGTAATCGTCCGCGCCCGCCGTAAGTCCCTGGACAATGTCTTCCTTGCGGCCCTTGGCCGTGAGCAGGATGATGTACAGAAGACGGTCCGCCCCGAGGCTCCGTGCCCGATGGCAAACTTCCGCGCCATCCATGCCCGGCATCATCCAGTCCAAGACCGCCAACGACGGCGCGTCGGGCTGGCTCAGCGCGTCGAAGGCCTGTATCCCATCCGTGGTGCTGATGACCTCATAGCCCCATTTGGTGAGGGTGGCTTCCAACAGATGGCGCGACACCACGTCGTCTTCAGCGATCAGGATTCGCACGCCGCACCCTCCTTCCGATGCACCGAAAGCGCCTTTGTCAGTCGCGTGACTTCCTCCCGCAACTGGGCGGCGACGACGTCGGCCCCGCCGAATTCACCACGAGCTCCCAAGCCCTCCAAGCGCTGGGCCACGGCCCGCGAGGGCTCGGCACTAAAGGCGGCGGCTGACCCTTTCAACGAGTGCGCCGACCTTTCCAAGAGTTTGGCATCACGCCGGGCAATGGACTCGTGAATCTGATTGAGTAGCTGGACCGATTCGGTTGTGAACAATCCCACCAGTTCGCTGAAAAGTTCTGTGTCACCATCGAGCATGGCCAGGGCGGCCTCGTAATCGAAGACCTGGACGCTCGCCGCAGGCGCCGCTTCATCCTCGGGGAGTTTTTCCGGCATGCTGGCCGCCAGTGCCGGGTTGGGCACGACGGTGTCGATCGTTTCAAACAATAACGTGGCCTGGATGGGTTTCGACACGTAGGCGTCCATCCCGGCTTCCAGGCACCGCTCGCGATCCCCTTTCAACACGTGCGCGGTCATCGCAATCACCGGAACGTGTTGGCCGGTGGATTTCTCGCGCTCGCGAATGCGGGCCGTGGCCTCGAACCCGCCCATCTCCGGCATCTGCACGTCCATGAGGACCACGTCAAACGTTCCCCGCTCCAGCGTGTCGAGGGCTTCCACGCCATTGTTGACGACCACCAGTGAGTGCCCGTGTTTTTCCATCAACTTGACGACCAACCGTTGGTTGACAGCGTTGTCCTCCGCCAAGAGCACTCGCAACTTGCGAGAGGCGCTCGCCGCGGATGGACTGGCCACTACGGCCGGTTGTGCCATTGGCTCACCCTGGTTTCCCAGCGCGGCCGCGATCGCATCGAACAGTTCCGACTGCTTGACCGGCTTGGTCAGGTACCCCGTGAATCCCATTTCCCGGCATCGCGACGCGACGCTGGTCTGGCCCGCCGAGGACAACATGATCAGTTTCGTTGAGGCCAGATCCGGGTCCTGGCGAATCTGTTCGGCCAGACCAAACCCGTCCGTCTCGGGCATCAGGCAATCCACCAAGACCACCCGGAATGGCCCTCCGCGATCATGGGCCTTCTTGATTCCCGCGAATGCGGCGGCCGCGTTGCTGGCAATCACCGGTTTCGCGTGCCAGTGGCGCAGGATCTCTTCCAAAATGTGACGACTGGTGGCATTGTCGTCCACCACCAACACCGGCAGACCTTCCAGATCAGCCTGTTGCGTGACCGGCTTCGGCGGAAGATCCTTCGAGGGGCGCATCTGCGCCGTGAAATGAAACGTGCTGCCCTTGCCCACTTCGCTTTCCACCCAAATCTTGCCGCCCATCATCTTGACCAACTGAGAGGAGATGGTCAGGCCCAGACCGGTTCCGCCGTACTTGCGCGTGGTCGAACCGTCGGCTTGCGCGAACGCCTCAAAAATCACACCCTGCTTGTCCTTGGGAATACCGATGCCCGTGTCGCTGACGGCAAAGTGCAGGCGGAGCTCGTCCCCTTCCTGTCCATCCAATGCGACCTGGACAACCACCTCACCCCGTTCGGTAAATTTGATCGCGTTGCCGATGAGATTGACAATGACCTGACGCAGGCGGACCGGGTCGCCGACCAGTTCGTCGGGTACGTCCGGGAGGACGTGCGCGGCCAACTCGAGGCCCTTCTGGTGGGCGCGAATCGCCAGGGTCTTGAGCGTGTCCCCCAAGTTGTCGCGCAGGTTGAAGTCAATCGGATCCAGTTCGAGTTTTCCAGCCTCGATCTTGGAGAAGTCGAGGATATCGTTGATCAACTGGAGTAATGTCTCCGCGGAGAGCTTGACGGTATTGAGGTATTCCCGCTGGTCGGGTGTCAACTGGGTGTCCAGCGCCAGATCGGCCATTCCGATGATTCCGTTCATCGGCGTGCGAATCTCGTGGCTCATGTTCGCCAGGAACTCGCTCTTGGCGCGGGTGGCGGACTCCGCCTTTTCCTTCGCGCCCCGCAAGGCCTCGTCCTGGTGCTGGATTTGCTGGAGCATCGCGTTGAACTCTTCGGCCAACAAACCGATTTCGTCGCTGGAGGACTTGGCGGCGCGCACCGAGTAATCGCGGGTCTCAGAAACGGTTCGTGCCGACTGGACGAGATCCAGAATCGGCCCCGAGATGAGCCGTTGCAAGCGGGAGGACAGTAGCAACGACACCAGCCACGAGAGCAGCAAAATGATCGCGACGATCCGCAGTTCTTCCACGAAGCGGTCCGTAAGCCAGCGAAAATCGGCGCGGATGAACACGGTGCCCGCCTTCTTTCCCTGCAGAAGAATCGGTTGATACACCACCAAGTGACCGCCTTCGACACGGTCAATCTCGTCTCCCAACAACTCGGGCACTTCGCGCTGGGGCTTGACATCGTCGCGGGCGTACTTGATCACCAGCTTCCCATCCTTGCTGTACACGCACGCCAAGGCGATGGAATGCTGCTTGCTCGCCCAAGAGTTCACTTCCTTGACCACCTCGGGATCGGAAAGGTCGCGCCCCGCAGCCTGCTCTTCCTCGATCATTTCCGTGAGTACGGACAGGTCGCGGCTCATCTGGTGGCGATAGTTGATCATCTCGTACAGCCCAAAAGCAAAGCACGCCAGGATCACGGCGCCCGTGCTGGTGAGCATGCTGATCCACATCAGCTTCCCGCGAATCGATCTGTCGGCGATCAAACCCATCATGGCAATTTCTTTCCGCCGGGCTCTCCCCGGCCCCACGCACATCCTCCGCCCAACTTACTGACGCCGTGGTTCCAATGGCAACCCATGTGACCGTTACCCAAGCAGCGGGGATGCCATCTGCTTGGAATCCCCAACTTTGTCGCAAAACCACGCACCGCGGGTGCGCCCGACTCCGATCTCATTGGAAGATGTAAAAAATGCCCGGTTTCAGGCAAACCACCGGGCCGCCTCCCCGTACATTCCTGAACATTCTCGCTGTCGAAAACCGGACCCGCGGCTCGCGGGGCGTTACGACAACGACACATTCGTGGCGGCCTCGCTCACTCGCCCAAGATGCCGATCGATGCACTCCACCACCTTCGTGATACTCGCGGGCTTCGGGAGAAACTCGTAGCCCCCGCGCAACACGGATTGAGTCGTCGCTTCCTGTCCGGAAACCAGAGACGTCAGGAAAACGATCGGTGTCGATCGCAATGTGGCATCGCTATGAATGCGAAACGCGACATCGCCGCCATCCGCGCCGGGCATGCATACATCCAGCAGAATCACGCCGGGTCTGAATTCACGCGCGGTCGAGAGGGCGCGGGTCGCTACGTTCTCGACGACGACCTGAAACAAACCTGTCTTCTCCAGACCGATTGCGAGAAGCCGGCTCGCTGCAATATCGTCGTCCACAACCATAACTTTTGTCTTGCTCATGAAACATCCATCCTTTGGCACTCCCAAAGTAGCAGCTTGCGTTCCACCTACCCGACGCGAACCAAGGTCGGGGCCGGCCTGGCGGTCGGAGGCGCTGGCGCCATGACGCGAGCAATTGCCTGTCGCAAGGTCATTTGGGCGATTGGCTTGCGTAGAATCACGTCGGGCTGATGTGCCGTATCGGCTCCCTCCACGGGCATGTCGGCAAACCCGGTGACCATTATCACGGGGGTTTGGGGGGACTTCTGCTTGATCGCCGCCGTCAACTGGTCGCCGTTCATTTCCGGCATCGCTCGATCCACCACCACGACGTCATAGCCCCATTGCGCAAACCGTTCCAGGGCTTCCCGACCGTCCGCCGCAGTCTCGACAAAGTGCCCGTCTCCCCGCAAATACTCCGCCTCAATGTCACGGACCTGGGGTTCGTCCTCTGCCAGCAACACGCGCAATGGACGCGCTGGCGCGGCACTACTGGTCACCAGCTCCCCGCTTTCCGCCTGCGGTATCGGAAGTCGAATGACGAACACCGTTCCCGTGCCGGGCTCGCTCTGGACATCGATCGACCCTCCGTGACGCTGAACGATTCCGTAGACGATCGCCAGGCCAAGGCCCGTGCCCCGTTCGCCCTTGGTGGTGAAGAACGGCTCGAAACAGCGCTGGCGGACTTCCTCGGTCATGCCCCGGCCCGTGTCGCGCACCTGGATGACCACCGACTTATCTTCCGTGCCAGTCGTCACCGTGATCGTGCCTCCTTGGGGCATGGCGTCGACGGCATTGAACAGCAGGTTGATCAGCGACTCGCGTATATCGGACTCGCTGCCGCGGATCGGGGGGACATCCTTCAGGTCGGTTTCCACCACGACGGTCGCGCCGCTGGCCATCATCTGGTCCTTCCACTTGGGCTGGGTCAATACGACGGCCTGGGTGACGGTTTCATTGACGTCGACGGCCTGATAAACGTCTGACTCTTTCCGATGGCGATAGAACTCGCGCAGGCGATTGACGATGTTCACGGCCTCTTGGGCCGCAGCACTCGTCATCTGGATGTATTTTTTGACCTTGTCCTTGTCATTGAGGTTCTCCGGCCAGGCCAACAACAGTTCGTTAAACCCCAAAATCTTCGCCAGGACGTTGTTGAAATCGTGGGCGACGCCGCTCGCCATCTGCGCCAGGGCCCGCAACCGTTCCTGTTGCACAATCTGCTTCTGGGTTTCGCGCAATTCCGCCACCGTGCTGCCAAGTTGACGGGTGCTGTCGCGAAGAGATTGCTCGGTCTGTTTGCGGGCGGTAATGTCGTGCACACTGAGCAGGAGCACGGGTCCTTTGGGACAATGGACCAGTCTCGCATTTCCTTCACACAGGAATTCGCCGCCGTCGGGACGCAGGAGCTGAAGCTCCCGGCCGGCTTCGTTCACCGCCGCCTCCGCCCCCACTCCGTCCACACGCGCGAGCGCCGGCAGCAATCCAGGACAGAGCTCAATAAATGGGCGACCGATCAATTCGTTGGCGTTCCGGCCACTCAACCGGAGCGCGGCTTGGTTGGCCTGCAGGACGCCAAGCGTTTGGGAGTGGAGCAGAAAGATCGCGTCACCGGAAGAATCAAACAACGCATGGTAGTCGTGCTCGGACAGATTGACGTTGTCCTCGACCACCATGCCCACCACGATCAGCAGCGCCAGGATCGCCGAGGTCAGGTACGCGGCGGCCATCAACACTTGCGAGCCGCTCGCCAACGGGAATCCGATCAGGTGCAGTCCCCACAGCAGGAACCCGACGCCGAGGATGATGCTGCCCCGGGACCGGCGACGCGCGCGGATGTACAGGACGCCCGTGTAGACCCCCGCCCCGGCCAACAACAGGAACACCGGCAACGTCAGCCACAGCCCGTCCGGAACACGATACGCCGCGAAATAGCTCCAGATGATAATCAGCACTGTCGCGAGCGTGAGTTCCGTCTGGTCGCGCTTCACTCCCGAGAGTTGAAAACTGCCCCAAAACATGAACACCGCGCTGATGCCGATACACGCCCGGGACGTCATCAGCAGGAATGGCGTGTCGGGAGATTCCTCCAATCCAATCGACGCCGCCAGGTACACCGAGTAAAACATCCACGCGACCGTCCACAGGCTGAGATGGGTGCACCGGGCCGAGTAGTTCATGTAGGTGAACAGCACAATGACCATCCAGACCGTGATCAAGGCCAATACCAGCGCCGACCGGATCCATTCGGGGGGAAACGAGAGAACGGACTGATCGAGGAAACTCAAATGCAGCATGTTCGTCATGACTCGATCCCTGTGCTATCGACAGGCATTGACTCCCGGCCATCCAATACTTCACGCACTCTCTGTGCCAGAATTTCCGGGGTGAAGGGCTTCTCCAAGAAGGAGATACGATCCTCGGAGATTCCGTGTCGAATCATGGCGTCTGCCGTGTAACCCGAGGTAAACAGGACCTTGGTGTCCGGACGGGCGGTTCCAAACCAATCCGCCAACTGTTTGCCGTCAAGTTGCGGCATCACGATGTCGGTGAAGAGCAAATCGATCTTGTCTGTTGCGTTCTGCTCGGCCACGCGAATCCCTTCTTTGCCGTTGCTCGCCTCCATGACGCGGTACCCGAGATCGCGCAGGATCCCCACCGTCAGGTTACGCACATCCGGCTCATCCTCCGCCACCAGAATGGTTTCCTGGCCGGTTGCCCATTCCAGAATCTTTGGCCGCTCGGGTTGCTGGTCCGCGTCGGCGTCGACCCGCGGCAGGTAAATCTTGAATGTGGTGCCCGTCCCCAGCTCGGTAAACACGTCGATGTGTCCCCCGCTCTGTTTGACAATCCCGTAGCAGGTTGCCAGGCCGAGCCCCGTGCCCTTCCCCTGCGGTTTGGTCGTGAAAAACGGTTCGAAGATGTGCGCCCTCACGTCCTCGGCCATTCCCGATCCCGTGTCCGTGACGGAGAGCATGACGTATTCGCCGGGTTCCACGTCGCCATGCGGGCGGGTGTCGTCTTCGTGAAGCGTCGCCCGCGCCACCTCGATGATGAGTTTGCCGCCGCTGGCCATGGCATCGCGCGCGTTCACCGCGAGATTCATGATCACCTGCTCGATCTGGGCGGGATCGGCACGGACATTTCCCACAGCCGCGCCGCGGATCGTGTGCAATTCGATGTCCTCGCCGATCAGTCGCCGCAGCATTTTCTCGATGTCGGTCACGACATTGCTCAGATTGAGTATCCGCGGTTGCAGCGCCTGTTTGCGACTGAAGGCCAGCAACTGCCGGGTCAAGCCGCTCGCCCGTTCGGCCGACTTGCGAATTTGCTCCGCTAGGCGAAACCGCGCGTCCTCGGGGGGCAGTTTGCGCAGCAGCAGCTCCGTGTATCCGTTGATCGCCGTCAGGATATTGTTGAAATCGTGGGCCACACCGCCGGCCAGCCGTCCGACCGCTTCGACCTTCTGGGCCTGCAGGAACTGCTCCTGCAATGTTTTTTGTTCGGTGATGTCCTCCTGGATCGCGACGAAGTGCCCAACCTGTCCCTGTTCGTCCGCCACGGGCGCAATGGTCATCCGCGCCGTGTAGAGGGTCCCGGCCTTGCGGCGACTGACCAGTTCTCCATACCAGACTTTCCCGGAGCGAATTGTCTGCCAAAGCTCGTTGTAAATCGCCGGCTCGTGGCTGCCCGCCTTGAGCGTTGACCATACTTCCCCATACACCTCCGCGAATGCGTACCCCGTTAACTTGATAAAAGCGGGATTGACCCATTCGATGGTCCCGTCGCGGTCGGTAAGCACAACAGCGTTCGCCGCGGAATCCAGTGCCGCCGCCTGCAAACGCAAGCGATCCGCCGCCAGCTTTTGCTGCGTCACGCTCGCGCGCAATTCGGTCTGCGAGTGTTGCAGGGCATCCAGCATCTTGTTCAGGGCCGTTGCCAAACCCGCCAGTTCGTCTCGCCCGACAATCGCCACGCGCGCGGTTACATCACTTCGACTCCCAATTCGATTCACATCCGCAATCAGCCTGGCCAGCCGTGCCAGGAGCAGCCGTTCCAGCAACACGGTCATGGAAACCCCAAAACACAATCCGATAACCAGAAGCGACGTTACCAACACATGGATGGTGTCCAGTCCCTGCGCAAAGATGTCGCGCGGCTTCTCCACGCGCAGCACCACGGCCGGTTTCCCAAAAATGTCGTCACACACGGTGTAGCCTCCGACCCAGTCGCCCACCAACGGATGCACGTACACTCGATCGGCATCGCGTCCCTGGGCCAGCGCCACACGGAAATCCGCCGTCAACTTTGGATCATCCACTCGGCGCACCATCAACATCAAATGGGCTGCGTCCGTGAACCGCTTCATCGCCGCCAGGTCCAGATACCGGCCGACAATCAGCGTGCCACGGACCGGCCCGGCGTGCTGTGCCGTCACAATCGGCCTCGACACCACCAGCGTGATGCCCTCGGGCAACGACACCAGACCCGAGTGGACACTGTCGACACTGGGGTGGTTCAGGAGAAGGCTCTTGCCTTTCAACAACTGCAAGAAACTGTCCGGTACGGACGCCGCCTTCGCTGCCCGCAAATCAAACCCGTTGCTCCACACCACCTGCCCATCGAGATTCAGGAGAACAATAAAATTCAGCCGCAGGTCGGTAAACGTCGAATCCCCGAGATTGGCGCGGACATAGCTCTGGTTGTGATCCTGAATAAACTGATAGGTGTCGTCCCGCGCCGCGCACTCCTCGGCCTTGTCACTCAGGTCCGCCAACTCGTTGACCATGGCGCTTTTTGACCACTTCACGTCGCGGACAACATCGCGCCGCTCGAGCCGGGAGAAATCGGTGAGCAGGATCGACGAGGACACCTTGTACAACCCCAGAATGAGCGCCACCAGTGTGACGCCGATGATCAGGAATATCTTGCGACGCAACGTCATCGCAATCTTTCCCATCGGTCGAAACTCGACACGATTATTTGCATCTTGGCACTCACGAAACGTGCATCCATGCCATCCACCTAGAAGGCCGGTTTCCTCAAAAGTGCAATAACCGTGCCACCAAGGTCTTGGCCCATGCCTTGACTTGGAGCCGTGCTTTCGCCATAGTCCGCCCTTGCCATGACGGACAAAAAGCCATCATCGCCACCGCTAATGGAGAAGATCGTCGCCCTCTGCAAGCGACGGGGTTTTATCTTTCAATCGTCGGAGATCTACGGCGGCATCAACGGGTTCTGGGATTACGGCCCGCTCGGGGCGGAGTTGAAGAAGAACATCCGTGATTACTGGTGGAATGAAATGGTGCGTGGTCGTGACGACGTCGTGGGCATTGAAACGTCGATCATCATGCACCCCAAGGTCTGGGAAGCATCCGGGCACGTCGGCGGGTTCACCGACCCGATGGTGGATTGCAAATCTTCCAAACAACGGTTTCGGGCCGACGAGATCTATTTTTCGCCCGTGATCGTCGACGGCAAGATCGTCGGATATGTCAGCATGCTGGAAAGCGAGCGGACAACCGAGGACCTGCAGGAAAAGGCCGAAGCGTTCAAACGGAAGAAGGCCATTCAAGGGAAACTCGAGCCGGTCCAGCCGCGCGACTTTACGCAGGCCACGCCCGAGGAAATCCCGTTGGTGCCCTCGCCGGCCACGGGCGAGCCCGGCAGTCTCACCCCCGCGCGCAATTTCAACATGATGTTCGAGACCTACGTGGGCGCGTTGCGCGAAGAGTCGGAAAAAACCTATCTGCGTCCCGAAACCGCGCAGGGCATGTTCGCCGACTTCAAAGCGGTGCTCGACACAGGGCGCGTGAAGATTCCCTTTGGCATCGCGCAGATCGGCAAGTCATTCCGCAACGAGATTACCCCGCGCAATTTCACGTTCCGCAGCCGCGAGTTCGAGCAAATGGAGATGGAGTTCTTCATCAGCGACGAGGACGACTGGGCGAAGTGGCACCGCTACTGGATCGATTGGTGCCGCAACTGGCTGTTGTCGGTCGGGCTCCCCGCCTCGCACATTACCGAGTACAACCACGCCAAGGAAAAACTGGCGTTCTACTCGAAAGGCACGACCGATCTCATGTTCCAATATCCGTTTGGCGTGCAGGAACTCTGGGGGATTGCCGCCCGCGGTTGTTACGACCTGTCCCAACACGCCAAATTCAGCGGACAGTCGTTGGAGTACTTTGACGAGGAGAAGAAGCGCAAATACGTCCCGCATGTCATCGAGCCGGCGGTGGGCGTGGACCGGATCGCCCTGGCCATTCTGTGTACTGCGTACCAGGAAGAGACGACGACGGACGAGAAAGGCCAGACCGAAACGCGTGTCGTCATGCGGTTCGCGCCACGGATCGCGCCCGTGAAAGTGGCCGTGTTCCCGCTGCTGCGTAACAAACCGCCGCTGGTGGAAAGGGCCCGGCAAGTGTTCAAACTTCTCCAGCCGCATTTCACCACCGAATGGGACGACCGCGGCAATATCGGCAAACGCTATCGCTACCAGGACGAACAGGGCACGCCGTGGTGCGCCACTATCGACTTCGACACCCTCGGCGAAAAAGGCCCCGAACTGGCCGACACCGTCACCCTCCGCGACCGCGACTCGATGAAACAGGACCGCGTCAAGATCGCCGACCTGGTTCCGCTCATTTCACAGAAGTTGCGTGGGTAGTGTTGGGCTGTAGCGGCCTGACGACGTCTCGTTGCACGACAGCTACATCACCGCAATCCACACGTCAGCACCTCGCGATGCCCAGGGAATTCGACCAATCCGATCTCTCTCACCTGAGTCTTGAAGCGGAGTTTGACTCGGGAACACACCTCCACGGCAGCCGGAACTGCTTCGAGGGGAATATCAAAGGCAAGCGTGCAGTGCGGCACCCATTTTCCCGGAGGGCAAAGCGGGCTGGCACCGGTCACCAGCTTCGTGAAGCGGCTGGTGAAATCTTTGTGGACAGAAAGCAGTTGTTCGGTGACAACCGGGCCGAAGAAGACCACGCATCTGGGTTGGAGGAACACCCCGATGTAATCGAACTGGAGTGGGAGCGGGCGCAGGCTCTTGGTGAACGCCCGAAGCTCATTCTCAAATCCGGGTGATGAGTACTGGTCGAACACGCCCAAGGTAACATGCGGCCGGTAGCCGCCATCGGTCATGAAGGACGTGATGTTCGCCTGTGCCAAATCGGCCCAAACACACCGAACCAGCTTGTCGGCGTCTTCAGCGAGGAACATTTCCACGGCAAATGGCATCGTCAGCTCACCTTTGGTGAGGCCTATAACGGAAATTGCGGGTGATGTCGACGGTCAACTTTACCCTTGCGAAGCCACGTTTCTTTGGCTATTGTTCATCTCTCCAAAAGCAAAGGGAACTATCATCATGTCTCGACGTTGTGAAATTTGTGGCAAGGGCGAGGCGCGAGGGAATCACATCCTGCGCCGCGGCCAGGCAAAGAAAAAGGGCGGTATCGGCCAGCACGTGACCGCGGTGACGCCGCGGATATTCCGGCCAAACCTACAGGTGGTCCACGCGGTGGTCAACGGCGTGCGCCGCCGGGTCAAAGCCTGCACGAACTGCATCAAGAGCGGCCGCATCGCCAAAGCGGCCTAGTCTGCTGGCGGGCGGACATCTTTTACTTTCAACTGCACGTTTTCCACGCCGCGGAATTCGTTCAGTTCGGGCGTGAACGCCACATCGAATTTGCCCTGGGGCAACTCGAAATCGCCCCGGCCCCACCAGATCGCCTGCGCGGTCGTATCGCCATCCGTCACGTTGAATCGCAAGTGATTCTTGCCCACCACTCGCGGGGCGCCGCGTAACTGCACGCCCTCGACGGCAAACACGGGCGTCGGATTCTCCGGGCCACAGGGCTCGAATCGCGCCAGTTGCTCGAAGAAGTCCGCATCCAAATCGTCGAGCGTGACGACGGCGTCGATTTTCACGCGTTGGTGCAGATCGTCCTCTTTCAGCGCCTTCGCGGCGAACTCATTGAGCTGCTGCCGCAATGGATCGATGTTGGCGGCCTTCACACTGAGTCCCGCGGCCATCTCGTGTCCGCCGAACCGCTCCAGCAACGGCGCGCAGTGGCGCAGGGCGTCGACAATCGAGAATCCCGTAACGCTCCGACACGATCCCTTCCCCAGTTTGTCCTCGATACCGATCACGACCGTGGGTTTGTAGAATTCCTGCTGGACGCGCGACGCCACGATGCCGATGACGCCGACGTGCCAGCCGTCCCTGGCCAGCACGAGGACCCGGTCCCGCTCCTGCGCGCGCGCCATGGCCATGGCTTCG
>Ga0326727_10000631_pt1 | contig 142126 bp, 120 predicted proteins | sample MB2enrmetagenome_FD_207643 | JGI IMG/M metagenome (GOLD analysis project Ga0326727, IMG submission 207643) | Lab enriched peat soil microbial communities from McLean, Ithaca, NY, United States - MB29MY | ecosystem: Environmental > Terrestrial > Soil > Wetlands > Peat | place: USA: New York... | reverse complement strand
GCCAGGGAGCGACCGTCACGGGACAGCCCGGCAAGTATCACATCGAGCCGCTGAACCTGCACAAGGAGGCGCTCGGGGCCGGCCCGTTCGCGGCCGTCGCGCGGGAGCGCATGCGCAACGGGGACTGCGCGGGGGCGCTCGACGCGTTCGACCAGGCGCTGCGCTCGTCGGTCGATCCGACGCTCCACCGGGATCGCGGGCTCTGCCAGGAGCGGCTCGGCAACCCGTACCCCGCCATCGACGACTACCGCATCTACGTGACCGCCGAGCCCGACGCGGCGGACGCGGAGGGGATCCGACAGCGGCTAGCCCGGCTGGAGATGGACGTCTACAAGCACTCGTCGGCGCCGATCGAGTCTCCCGAGGAGGGAGGCGGCACGGGCGCCACCACGACCGCGACGACGTCTTCGTCCGCGGGCGGCGGCGTGACGGTGGGGATGGGCGCGGGCGCGCCGGAGCAGCCGAAGCGCGACGCCATGGAGACGGTCGAGCACGACCACGACGAGGTGCTCTCGTCGATCCGCGGAGGGAAGGGGTTCGGCCTCGCGCCGTTCTTCTCCGAGCACAAGTGGATCACCCCGGGCAGCTCCTTCGGGGACTCGACGACCTGGTCGGAGTCGGTGGGGCTGCAGGTCCGCTACTCGATCACCTCGCGCAGCGCGTTCTTCATCGAGGGCGGGTGGGAGCTCTTCAACTCCACCAGCGTGGCCACCATCTCGGGCCTCACCTCGCAGCTCGCCTACGAGCTCCGGGTCCCGTTCGACGCCCAGTACGACAACCAGCTGCTGCTCGGCCTCGGCCTCGGCTACGAGTACCTCGTCTACACGCCCAAGGACGCGAGCCTGTCCGGGTCGTCGGCCGGCCTGTTCCTGCCGCGGGGTCGGGTCGGCTGGAGGCACATGCTCACCGCGTCGGTGGGCTTCGATCTGGCGCTCGACCTCGGGATCTCGAGCACGTCCCTGGCGACCTCGTCGTCGTTCCTGAACACCAGCCAGCCCTCCTCGACCTTCGAGGTGCTGGCGGCGAACCTGGGCATCGTCTGGGGGATGTGACGCGCGCGCGGCGCGTCACCGCTCGGTCGTGGTCAGCCCCTCGCGGATCGCGTACCGGGTCAGGTCCGCGATGCTCCGCAGTTCCAGCTTCTCCATGAGCTGCCGCCGGTGGGTCTCGACCGTCGCGACGGCGATCTGCAGGAGGCTGGCGATCTCCTTGGAGGATTTTCCCTCGGCGACGAGCTGCAGGACCTCGCGCTCGCGGGTGGTCAGCGGCCTGGCAGCCGGGTGCGACGGCGACTCCCCGCGGAGGGCGCGATCGACCACGTACTCCGCGATCGCCGGGCTGAGGTACGTCTGGCCCCGGGTCACGGCCTCGAGGGCGGTGAGCAGCTCGTTGGACGCCGCGTTCTTCAGCAGGTACCCCGCCGCCCCCGCCTCCAGCATCGCCATCACGTAGCGCCGGTCCGCGTTCATGCTCAGCGCGAGGACCCGGATGCCCGGGAGCTCGGCGGTGAGCCGCCGCGTGGCGTCGATGCCGTTGAGCTTTGGCATGGCGATGTCGATGACCACGACGTCGGGGTGCAGCCGCTTCGCCTCCGCGACCGCCTCCCGGCCGTTCGCGGCCTCACCCACGACGTCGACCCCGGCCTTCTCGAGGATGGCCCGGAGTCCGTCGCGCATCATCGCGTGATCGTCGGCGAGAAGGACCTTCACGGGCTCTCCTTTCTGGACGGGACGGCGAGCGCCGCGTCCTGCAGCGGGACGCGGACGGAAACCCGCGTGCCCTGCTGGGGCGCGGACTCCACCTTCATCGTGCCGCCGAGGCGGCCGATCTGCTCGCGGACGCTGAGCAAACCGAAGCCGGGGCCCCCTGGCCGATCCGCCGGTGCGTCGGGATCGAAGCCGACGCCGCGGTCCTCCACGTCGATCTCGAAGTGATCGCCCGTCCTGCGGAGCGACACCTTCGCAGCGGGCACCTTGGCGTGCTTGAGGACGTTCATGAGAAGCTCGCGGACCGCCCGGAAGACCAGGGCCCGGGAGGCCTCGTCCAGGGGCTTTTCCATACCGTCGTCGACCACCTGGACCGCGATGCCGAAGCGCTTCTCCACGTCCTCGGCCAGCCACGCCAGGGCGTCCTTCAGCCCCAGATCGTAGAGCACGGGAGGGCTGAGCTCGAAGATCAGCGTGCGCTTGTCGGTGATGGCCTGCTCCAGCAGCGCCACGGCCCCGTCGACCGCCGCGCGGGTCTCCCCCTGGAGCTCGCCGCGGACGGAGGTGAGCTTGATCTGTGCCAGCGCGAGCGCCTGGCCGATCCGGTCGTGCAGCTCGATGGCGATGCGCCGCCGCTCCCGCTCCTCGGTCAGGGCCGCGTCGAAGGCCATGCGCTGGAGCCTCTCCTGGTACGCGCGGATCTCCCGCTCCGCGGCCCGTCGCTGCGTGACGTCCGTGATGAAGGCGACGGTGACCGGGCCCGCCTCCCGCGTCATCGTGCTGAGCACGACCTCGACGGGGAACTCCGTCCCGTCCTTCCGGCGGGCGGTGAGGTCGCGATCGCGGCCCATCGGGCGCGGCGTCGGCGCCGCCATGTACTCCGCGCGCTCCGTCAAGTGCACCGCGCGAAGGCGCTCGGGCAGGAGCACGTCGACCGAGAGCCCGGTGAGCTCCTCGACCTGGTAGCCGAACAGCGCGACCGCAGCCCGGTTCGCGAAGAGGACCCGCCCGGCGGAGTCGACGATCAGGATCCCCTCGGCCGCGCTGGTCAGCGCGTCGCGGAAGCTCACCTCGGCGTGCTGGGCGGCGACCGCGGCGCGCTCGGCCTCGGTGGTCTCCTCGATGGCGAGCAGGAGCAGCTCCGTGCCCTCGATGTGACGCGCGTTGAGCACGAAGGCGCGCTGGCCGCCTGCCGCCTGCCCGTTCTGCAGCCGGATGTCGCTGACGACGTCGCCCCGACCGAGCCCCTCGAGCACTTTCCGCAGAGCCGGCTCGGTCAGCTCCGCGCGACCCACCTCGTCGAGCCGGCGTCCCTCGACCTCGGCCGGCGCCAGGTGAAACATGCGCTGGAATGCCTTGTTCGTCGAGCGCACGCGGAGATCGCGGTCGAGCACCACCAGGCCCTCGCGCACCGTGTCGACGATGTCCTCGGCGTACCTCCGGGCGGCCGCGAGCCGCTCGGCGCCCCGCTTCTCGGCGTCGACGTCGCGCGCCGAGACGACCGCCCCGTCGATGCGCCCGTCGAGCGTGACGTAGGGGCGGATCGCCAAGTGATACCAGATCCCGCCGGCGTCCTGGATGGCGCACTCGGCCGGGCGGAGGTGCTCGATGACCTCGGGGACGAGGCGAGGCAGCGTCGGCGCGACCGCGGTGACGTGCGGGAGGGCGGTCACCGGCCGCCCGACGTCGCCGGCGAGCAGCCCGAACACCCCCGCCGCGGCCGGCGTGAACCGACGCAGGCGCAGGTCCCGCCCGACGATGAGGATGGGGATGTCCACGCTGGTCAGCACGTTCGACAGATCGTCGCTGAGGCGCGTCGCCTCCAGGTTGCGCTCGCTCATCTCGTCGTTGACGGTGCGGAGCTCCTCGTTGGTGGCCTGGAGCTCCTCCTTGGCGCTCTGGAGCTCCTCGTTCGTGCTGCGGAGCTCCTCGTTGCTCGAGACGATCTCCTCGTTGGCCGCCTTCAGCTCCTCGTTGGCCGCCTCGAGCTGCTCGATGACCGACTCGAGGTACTGCCGCGTCGAGGTGAGCTCCTGGCGCACCGCCTCGGTGGCCTGTGAGGCGTCCTGGGCGGGCGCGGCGGCGGGCGTCTGCGCCGGCGCCTCCTTCGGCGTGACGTCCTCGAAGAGCACCAGGAAGAAGCGCTGCTGCGTCGCGTGGACCGCGAAGGGGATGACCTCGAGCTCGATCTCCCGGCGCCGGTCCCCGACGGCGAGCATGAGACCCGCCTCCCGGGCAGGGCTCTGGTGGCTGCGCGCCTCGTCGATCGCGCGGCGGAGCGGGAGCCTCAGCTCCTCGCGCGCTATGCGCATCAGATCGAGGCTGGCCGCGCCGGGCACGGGCTCGAGGAAGGCCCCCGTCTGCCCCCGGAACTGGATGATCGCGAGGTCGCTGGTGACGAGCACGCCGGGCGGGGCAAACTCGGCCAGGACGAGGCGGTCGGCCTCGCGGTGGACGTCCGAAGGCCCGGGGGTGGCCCTCGTCCCGGCGGCGTGGTCCAGCGAGCTCGCCGGGGCGAGGCCGGGCGAGACCAGATCGAACGGGAGAGGCGGCGTCGTGAAGTCGAAGGGGAGGCGCGGCGCGGCCGAGGTGCGCGCGTAGATCTTGTTCTTGCCGTCCACCGCCGTGAACCCGGCGAAGGCACGGACCGTCTCCGAGGGCCCGAGCACGAGGAAGCCAGGCTCCTTCAGGGCATAGTGCAGCAGGCCGACGACGCGGTCCTGGAGCTCCGGGCCGAGGTAGATCATCAGGTTGCGGCAGCTGATGAGATCCAGGGCCGAGAACGGCGGATCGCGCGTCACGTCGTGCTTGGCGAAGACGCACAGGTCGCGCACGTCCCGCCGGATCTGGTAGTTGCCGCCATCGGTCCTCGCGAAGAAGCGCTGCAGCCGCTCCGGCGAGACGTCCCGCTCGATGCTCTCGCTGTACCGGCCCGCGCGCGCGCTCTCGATGATGGGGAGGCTGAGATCCGTCCCGAAGATCTTGATGGGCCTTGGCTTCTGCGTCTCGCCGAGGTACTCGAGCAGGCAGATGCCGAGGGAATAGACCTCCTCGCCGGTCGAGCACCCCGGGACCCAGATGCGGATGGGGGCGTTGGCGGGCCGGTTCTCGCAGAGCTTGGGGAAGACGTAGGTGCGGAGCGCCTCGAACGCCTCGGGCTCGCGGAAGAACCCCGTCACGTGGATGAGCACCTCCTCGCACAGCGCGTGGACCTCCGCGGGATCACGCTGCAGGAGCTCGAGGTAGGCGGGTAGATCCGGCAGCCCGCGGAGCAGGAGACGCCGCTGCAGGCGGCGCCGCAGCGTCGTGTGCTTGTAGCTCGCGAAGTCGATGCCGCTGGCCTTGCGCATGACCGCGAGGATCTGGAGGTAGTCTCGGTCCTCGGCGCCGCGGGGGGGCGTCACCGTGAGCGAGGGGGCGTGCGCGGCGAAGCGGAGGAGCTCGCGCGCGAGCCCCGCGGGCGCCAGGACCAGGTCGACGCACCCGGTCGCGATGGCGCTCTGGGGCATGCTCGCGTACTGGGCCGTCGCGTCCTGCGCCAGACCGATCCCCCCCTCGCGCTTGATGGCCTGGATGCCCGCCGTCCCGTCGAACCCACTCCCGCTGAGGACGACGCCCACGGCCAGCCCATCGCGGTCCAGCGCGAGGGACTCGAAGAAGCGGTCGATGGGCAGGTGCAGGCCGCCCTCTTCGACCCGCGGCACGATCTGGAGGGTACCGTTGTGGATGAGCAGGCCCGCGTTGGGTGGCACGACGTAGACGTGGTCCCGCTCCACCGCAGCCCCGTCGACTGCGGCGGCCACCGGCATCGCCGTCGCCCGCGACAGGATCTCGACCAGGCCGCTCTCGTGCGTCGGATCCAGGTGATGGATCACGACGAGGGCGAGCCCTGGGCGGGGCCCGAGCTCGCGCAACAGGTCCGTCGTGGGCGCGAGGCCGCCCGCCGAAGCGCCGATGGCGACGACCGGGAAGGACGCCCTCGTGGGAGCATTTGGTGTGGCAGTCTCGTCCCTCGGTTCCATCAGGCCCCTGGGCAATGTAGGCACTCGCCGGTGGTCCAGCGCGCGCAAACCTTGCGTATCGCGGGGCGCTCTATGGCTTCCGGGCGACGGGCGGCTCCGTGGGCTCTCGCTTGCGGGCGCCCGGGAGCCAGATGCTGGCGGTGGTGCCGACGCTCGGGGAGGTCTCGAAGCGCAGCAGGCCGTGGTGCTCCTCGACGACGGTCCACGCCAGGGCGACGCCGAGTCCGGGCCCGCTGGGCCAGGCCTGGTCGGTGGTCTGACCGAGCCGGGCGAGGTCCACGTCTGCCATGCCCGCACCGGCGTCCTGGACCTGCCAGAGGACGTCCCCGTCGGCCGTCTCGCGTACGTCGACCATCACCGGATGGCCTCGTCGCGTCGCCCGGACCGCGTTGTCGAGCAGCTCGTACAGGGCGTCGGAGAAGGCCTCGGGCTCGACCCAGACCGGACCGCACGAGCAGTGGACGACGACGTCGACGTTCTTGGCGTCGGCGTCGGAACGGACGCGCTCGACGACCTGACGCATGAGCTCCCGCGCATCGACCGGGGAGAGCGCGCCGACGCCGAGGAGCCGGGCCCGGGCCAGCGTGCGACCCAGCAGGGTCTTCGCCCGCACCGCCGGTGTGGCGGCGGCCTGGAGCTCCAGCGCAGTCTGGGTCCGCATCATCTCGCACCGTCCTCTCGGTGCACCAGCGCGGGATAGGCAATCACCATGATGGCCGACCCTCCGCCATCGCCCATCTCGACCATCGCGAGGTCGACCTCGAACGTCGAGCCATCCTTGCGGCGCTGCTCGAAGGTGCCCATCCAGGGCTCCCGCGTGCGGAGCATCTCCAGTAGCCCCCCGCTTGCCACGTGCGGTGGGCAGAGGTCGTGGACACGGCAGGTGAGCAGCTCGTCGCGGCTGTACCCGTAGGCTTCCGCCGCGGCCTCGTTGGCGGCCAGGATCGCGCCGCTGCCCGTCTCGAAGATCCACATCGGAAACGGGCTGGTCGGCAGACGGCGCTGCCCGCCATGGTCCTTTGGAGACATCGCGGCGACGGCCCCCTTTTCCATCGACAGTCACCATTGCCCATGGGGCGCTCCCTGCCCATCGTCGAAACTGTGGATCCGGCGTACCGGAAACCCGGTACGGGCTGCCTGCGCCTCACGCCGCCAGGGTGCGCCGGAAGCGCCACAGCGCGCTGAGGAAGAACACGGACCCGATGACGGCCATCGCCGCGAGATCGCGCCACACGACGGTCAGGTCCGCGCCGCGGTAGAGGATGGACTGGGCGAGGCTCATGAAGTGCGTCGAGGGGGAGAACTGCATGATGCGCTGCATGGCGACCGGCATGCTCTCCAGCGGCGTGTGCCCGCCCGACAGCATGATCATGACCATGTAGACGGGGAGCGCGATGAGGGAGAACTGGGGCATCGAGCGCCCCACGGTGCCGAGGAAGATGCCCAGCGACGTCAGCGAAAACAGGTAGATGGCCACGCCACCGAGGAAGAGTGGCACCGACCCGGCGACCGAGAGGCCGAGCAGGCCCTTCACGACGAGCTGGAGCGACAGCGCGGCGCCGACCAGGATGACCGCGCTGTTGGCCCAGACCTTCGCCAGCATCATCTCCAGGGGCGTGAGCGGCATGACCAGCAGGTGCTCGATGGTGCCGTGCTCGCGCTCGCGGATGATGGCGGCGCCCGACAGGAAGAGCGCGAGCAGGGTGATGTTGTTGGCCAGGTTGACGATGGCGCTGAACGGCGGAGAGTCGAGGTTGGCGTTGAACTTGGCGCGCACGACGAGCTTCACCGGCCCGGGGTCCTCGGTCGCGGGCACACCCAGAAAGACCCCCGCCTCCTGGCTGATGATCTGCTGCACGTACCCGAGGCCAATCCCGGCCTGCGTCATCGCCGTGGCGTCCGCCAGCACCTGGATGGTGGGCATGCGCCCGCGCAGCAGGTCCGACTCGAGCTCGGGCGGGAGGTCGACGATGAACGTGTAGTGGCCGGCGTCCATCTCCCGGTCGATGTCCTCGACGGTGAGCGAGTCCGGCGCCTTGAAGTAGGGCGGGAGGAACGCGGCGGTGATGCGGCGCGAGAGGACCGAGCGATCCTCGTCGACCACCGCGATGGACGCGTCGCGGACGCCCGTCGGCGCGTTGCGCGCCGGCATGTAGACCGCGTAGCTCAGCGAGTAGACGATGAGAAAGACCAGGACGGCGTCGAAGCGCAGGCTGTGGAGCTCCTTCACGCCCAGGCGCCAGACGTTGAGCAGGTGGCGGAGCACGTCAGCGCTCCTGCTCGGGCATGAGGGCCGCCGAGATGGCCAGGAAGAGCAGCGCGAACCCGGCGAGCACGACCAGCTCGTCCCTCAGCTCGGGGAAGCCGAGCTGCTTCGTGTAGGTCCCCAGGCTGATCGCCTGGAAGTACCGGGCGGGGAAGCCGAGGCCGACCCACTTGCCTCCGCCCGTCAGCGACGAGGTCGGCGAGAGCATGCCCGAGAACGAGACGGCCGGCACCGTCGTGAGGATGCCGGCCGCGAAGATGGCCGCGACCTGGGTGCGGGCGAAGCTCGAGATGAGCAGGCCGAAGGCCGTCGTGGCGGAGACGTAGAGGAACGCCCCGAGGACGAGGACCGGGGCGCTGCCGCGGATGGGCACCTCGAAGACGAAGCGCGCGAGCAGCATGAGGCAGCCGAAGCTGGCGAACGCGATGATCACGTAGGGCAGCTGCTTGCCGAGCAGGAACTCGAGCCCCGTCACCGGCGTGGCGTACACGTTGGTGATGGAGCCCATCTCCTTCTCCCGGACCACGCCCACCGCCGTCATCATCGCGGGGATGAGCACGAGCAGCAGCATCATCACTCCGGGGACGATGGAGTAGACGCTGCGGAACTCGGGGTTGTAGCGGAAGCGCGGCGCGACCCGCAGGGGCGGCGGCGGCGCCGGGCCGCGCGCCAGGCCGCTCACGTAGAGCTGGTGCACGCTCTCGACGTAGCCGCGGCTGGTCTCGGCCCGGGAGGGCATGGCGCCGTCGAGCCAGATCCCGACCGTGGTGGCCCTCCCGCTCTCGACGTCCCGGCCGAACGACGGCGGGAGCTCGATGGCGACCTTGAGCTCGCCGCTCCGGAGGCGTCTCTCGATGTCGTCGTGATCGACGATGGGCGCCCGCTGCTCGAAGTACCGCGAGCCCGAGAAGCCGGCGACGTAGTCGCGGCTCTCCTGCGAGCGGTCCAGATCGAGGACGGCGAACGGGAGCTTGTCGACGTCGAAGGTGATGCCGTAGCCGAAGACGATCATCAGCAGGATCGGGCCGAGCAGGGCGAAGGCCAGCCGCACCGGATCGCGCCGAATCTCCATCGCCTCCCGCCGCGCATAGGCCCAGAGCCGCCGGGGGCTGAAGCGCGGCGGCGCTGCGATGGGGGAGAGGGCGGCCCGGTCGAGCGTCCCGCCGGGGCCTTGCTGCGCGTTGTCGGCGGCCACGACCTCCTCGCCTCGCGCGGCCTCCGCGTCCTCGAGGTGGCCGATGAACGCCTGCTCCAGCGTCCGCGCGCCCCGGGCGCGCACCAGGTCGGCCGGGGCGCCCTGGGCGAGGACCTTGCCCGCGTGCATGAGGGAGATGCGGTCGCAGCGCTCGGCCTCGTTCATGAAGTGGGTCGAGATGAAGACGGTGACCCCGTCCTTGCGCGAGAGATCGATGAGGAGCTGCCAGAAGTCGTCGCGCGCGAGCGGGTCCACGCCCGAGGTGGGCTCGTCGAGGATGAGCATCTCCGGGCCGTGGAGGACCGCGACCGCGAGCTGCAGGCGCTGGCGGATGCCGAGCGGGAGGCTGTCGGGGCGCTGGGCGACGAACTCGCGCAGCCCGAAGCGCTCCACCATGGCCTGGACGCGCGGGCCGCGCCCGGCGGGGGGCAGGTGGAACAGGCGGGCGTGCAGGTCGAGGTTCTGCTGGACGGTGAGCTCGGTGTAGAGCGAGAACGACTGCGACATGTACCCGACGCGCTTGCGCGTCTCGAGATCCCGCACGTCGACCTCGCGCCCGAAGAGCGAAGCCTCGCCCTCGGTGGCGGGCAGCAGCCCCGTGAGCATCTTCATGGTCGTGGTCTTCCCGCAGCCGTTCGAGCCGAGGAAGCCGAAGATCTCGCCGCGCTCGATGCGGAAGCTGACGTGGTCGACCGCCGTGAAGTCGCCGAAGCGGCAGGTCAGATCGCGGGCCTCGATCGCGGACATCCCGTCGGCGGGCTCGCGCGGGGGGATGACCAGGGCGCCGTGCCCGCCGCGTCGCTCCTCGGGCAGGAGCGCGATGAAGGCCTGCTCGAGGGTCTTGCCGCCGGTCGTCGCGCGGAGCTCCGCGGGGCTGCCGGTGCCCAGCACCTTGCCGTCGTCCATGGCGGCGAGCCACTCGAAGCGATCCGCCTCCTCCATGTACGCCGTCGCCACGAGCACGCTGAGGCCCGCCCGGCGCGCGCGGATGCGGTCGATGAGGTCCCAGAACTGGCGCCGCGAGAGCGGATCGACGCCGGTCGTGGGCTCGTCGAGGATGAGGAGATCGGGCTCGTGGATGAGCGAGCAGCAGAGGCCGAGCTTCTGCTTCATGCCGCCCGAGAGCTTGCCGGCGGGGCGGTCGGCGAAGGGGCCGAGGCCGGTGGCGGCGAGCAGCTCGTGGATGCGCCACGCGCGCTCCTCGCGTCCCTGGCCGAACAGACGCCCGAAGAACTCCACGTTCTCGAACACCGAGAGGGTGGGGTAGAGGTTCTTGCCCAGCCCCTGGGGCATGTAGGCGATGCGCGGGCACACGGACCTGCGGTGCTGGCGGTCCGCCAGGTCCCCGTCGAGCACGTGCACGCGGCCCTGCTGGATCTTCCGCGCGCCGGACGCGAGCGCGAGGGTGGTGGACTTGCCGACGCCGTCGGGGCCAATGAAGCCGGCCATGCAGCCCGCGGGCACGGTCAGGTCGATCCCGTCGAGCGCGAGCCTGTCGCCGTAGCGATGGCGAACGCCCTCGAAGCGCGCGACCCAGCTCATCGCGGCGCGTCGAGCGCGGGGGGGAGCCGGACGGCCAGGTTCGGGGGCCACTCGACGTCCGGACGGATGCGGACGTAGGCGACGCCGGGGAGCCCGACCTTCACCAGCGGGCCATACTTCTCGAGGAGCTCGGCGTCGATGTGGAGCTTGACCTCGAAGACGAGCTTCTGGCGCTCGTTCGACGTCTCCACGGTCTTGGGCGTGAACTGGGCCTCGGACGCGATGTACGAGACCCGGGCGGGGATCACGTAGCCCGGGCCCGCGTCCAGCACGAGCCGCCCCTCGCCGCCGACGGCGAGTCGCCCGGCGACGGTCTCGGGGAGGAAGACGGTCATGTACACGTCGGTGAGATCGATCACCTCCAGCACCTTGCCGCCCGCGGGGAGGACCTCGCCGGGCTGGGCCAGGCGATGCTGCACGCGGCCCGTGCGCGGGGACCGCAGCTCGCTCTCGGCCAGGTCGGACTTGATGCGCTCGGTGGTGGCGATGGCCGCCTGGAGCGCGGAGTCGGCGCCGACGACCTGGGACCGCGCGACCTCGATCGCCGTGCGCGCCTCCTCGACCTGCGACCTCGCGGCCGCGAGCTGGGCGGTCGCGCTCTCGAGCCGGTTGCGGTCGAGATCGAACTGCTGCTGGGGGATGGAGCCCGAGGCGAGCAGCGACTTGGAGCGATCGAACTGCTCCTGGGCGATCGCCAGCTCGCTCTGGCGCTCGGGCACGAGGGCGTCGGCGGTCGCGCGGGCCGTCTGCTTCTCGCTGACCACGGCCGCCGCCGTGAGCCGCGCGCTCCGCGCGTTGTCGACCTGCGCCTGCGCCTCGCGCAGCTCCGCCTTCAGGCTGTCGGTGTCCATGCGGGCGACGATCTGCCCTGCCTGGACCCGATCCCCCTCGTCAAAGAGGATCTCGGTGATGCGCCCGGCGAACTTCGTGGCGACGTCGACCTGGATGGCCTCGAGGCGCCCGTTGCCGAGGACGATGCCGTCGGGCAGCGCGTCGGCCTGCCGCTGCTGCCAGAACCAGCGACCCACGAGGACGGCGGCCGCGACGGCGAGGGCGAGCGCGGCCAGCCACTTCAGGAGGGTCTTCTGCTTCGCGCTCGGCATGGGCGGCGTGGCCTACGATAGCGCCGCCGGGGCTACGGACTGCTGGGGATGGCGACCATCTCGTCGATGTTCGGCTGGAGGGAGATCTCCGTCCTGCGGTTGTGCGACTTGCCCTCCTTGGTGTCGTTCGTGTCGGCGGGATCGAACTCGCCGTAGCCGGCGGCCGAGACCACGTGGGGATCGACGCCCTTGCCGATGAGGAAGGACGTCACCTCGAGCGCGCGCGCCGTGGACAGGTCCCAGTTCGACTTGTACGGGGAGAGACGGATCGGCTCGTTGTCGGTGTGGCCGGCGATCTGGAAGCGGCGCGAGGGGATGGTCACGAGGACGGCGGCGACCTCGGCGAGCGCGCGCTTGCCCTCGGGCTTGAGCTCGGACCGCCCGGAGTCGAAGAGGACGTCGTTCGACAGGCGCAGCACCATGCGGCCCTGGCGGAGGGTGATGGCCAGATCGCCGGCGTCGACCATGCGCTTGAACTTGAGCGCCAGCTCGCGGTAGAGGGCCGCCCGCGACTCGGAGGCGGCCTGCGCCCGGCGGAGCTCCTCGAGGCGTCTGCGCGAGCTCTCGAGGGCGTCCTTCAGTGTCCCGTTGGCGGCCAGCAGCGACTGCGAGTCCTGGCCGAGCTTCTGGAGCTGCCTGGAGAGCTGCTCGTCGACCGCGGTGGCGTCGTCGAGTTCCTTCTGCATCGAGGTGCGGCCCTGCTCCGCCGCGTCGAGGCGCTGCTGCAGCGCGGTCTTGGTCCGCGCGAGCTCGGCGCGGGCGGCGTCGGCGTTGCGCACGGCCTCGTCGTACCGGCCCTGGGTGACGCACGCGCTCGTGAAGAGGGATGCGCACGCCACGGCGGCGAGGATCCATCGGGAATGCATGGTGGTTCTCCTTCTCCGCGGGCTCTTTGCAAGGCGCTTGCCGCACCGCGAAAGGGGCCGCCTCCCCGGGGCACCGCCCGGGTGGCGACGCACAGCGTGCGCAGGGACGCACCTTCTACGGGGGTCGCCGGGCTGCTTCCCTCCAAACGCCGGTCGCGTATGATTTGCGTGGGCGTTTTCGCGCCGCGTGGAGGAGCGAGCAATGGCGGTCCCGAAGGTCCCTCCGGTGTCCCCCTTCCCGAAGGCATCGGTCGCGCGCGTCCTCGAGCCTCACAACGACAAGCTCGGCGCCACCCTCGTCGCGCGCCAGCTCGGCTATCTGGCCATCAAGGTCACCTTCCACAAGCAGCCCCTCTACGACCTGGAGATCAAGTTCTACGAGGCCGAGGCCGACGGCTCCAAGGGAGATCCGGTCGGCGGCAAGACCTTCAAGACCGACCGCGCCGGCAAGGCGTCTCTCGACTACCTCGTGCCCACGGGCGTGTACGTGGTCGAGATCGAGAACCAGACCAACCCCGCCCTCGTCTCGACGGTGACGGACCCCAGGAAGCCATACGTCGTCCCGCTCCCCGTCAACCGGCCCTACTACGACTTCGACGAGGCCTGCGAGTTCGACGACGAGGACCGCGAGGTCGTCGACTACGTCAGCGCGGGCAGCGGGGACGCGACCGCCACCGACAGCCCGGAGGACGCAGCCGCCGTGACCACGGCGCTCGGGCTCGACCAGTGGGGCGGCGGCGCGTAGGCCATGCCGGAGGCGACGGGCAAGGGGGCGAGCGTACAGGTCGAGGTGGTCTTCCTCGAGATCGAGGCGCTCCACGATCTGCCCGGGCGCCGGCTGGTCGGCTCCGCGGACGAGCCCCGGGTGGCCATCGACAACGATCTGCGCGATCTGCTCTTCGTCGACTACTACCGCATGCCCCAGTTCGTCGACGAGGCGGGGGCCGAGGTCGAGGGCGCGAGGGACGACGTGGCCGGCATGTACGGGGCCATGCGCGCCGGCGAGGGCGAGCCCTTCTGGCGAACCTTCTCGAGGAAGCGCACGAGCCCCATCGACCGGAAGTACGTGTACGTCTTCAGCGCCGACTCGCCGGCGGGCGGGAACCTGCAGCTCGAGCACGAGCTCTACTTCGACAAGGGGCAGATCCGCGTCGTCGAGTTCCAGGCGAACACCGGCAGCGACGTCCGAAGGCCAGGCAGCGCCCGGCGCCACGGCCTGCGGCTCGACGTCGTGCGCACGATCGATGGGCGGAAGGTGCACCCCGCGTACTTCGCGCTCCTCGCGCCGATGCAGCTCCCCTGGCGACGCCTGCAGGAGATCCTGCGCGACGGGAGCGCCGCGGCGCGCGCGTCCCGCGTCGGCGATGCGTTCTGGACGGACGGCTTCACCGGCGCCGATCCGAGCACCGCGAAGACGTTCCACGAGCTCTTCCGGGGTGGGCGCAAGCCGGACACCCTCGGGCTCGTGCTCTACCTGGTCGATCCCTTCAAGGAGGCGCTGCGGCGGGTCGACACGTTCCAGAAGAACCTGGACGGCTGGATCGAGAAGCAGAAGGCCATGGCGAGCGACGAAGGGTACGTCCTCGCCCGGCGGGTCGACCTCCTCGCGCACGCGTGCGGCCTGGAGGCCAACGTGAACCCCGCGCTCCCGGCGTACCTGCTCGACGCCGAGAGGGAGCTCTTCACACTACGCCTCGCGGCAGAGGACGCCTGCGAGAGCCTGCTGCGGTGGACCGGGCAGGCGCAGCAGCACGACCGCATCGAGGGCGTGGACGTCTGCTACCGGAACCGGGCGGGCAACGAGTACCACGCAAAGGAGGTGCAGTCGTACCCGGCCGCCCCCTGCAACCCGTTCTCGGAGGCGGTGCGCGACTACCTCGACGCCGGCGGGGATGCCTGCGAGGTCGCGAAGAACGTGACCCACGCGGTGCAGTCGCGGCTGGGTGAGACGACGGTCGGCGTGGCGTGGATGAACGAGGTCTTCGACGAGCTCGTGGCGGGGCGCTTCCCGGTCGCGACCGCCGGGGCCGAGCTGCTGTTCGACGGGAAGCGCAAGGGGGCCGGGGGTGACCTCTGGGCGCCGCTCTTCCGGTGCTGGGCCCCGGTGTGGGCCCGGAGGTACGGACGGGAGGCCACGCGAAACCTCGAGGGCTGGCTCGAGGCCACCCATGGCATCGACGTGGCGACCCGGGATCCGAAGATGCCCCGGATCGACGCGGACAAGACCCGGCTCCCCAGGCTCGGAGACGCCGCGGCCAGGGACGTGGTGCTCGGCTTCCACCTCTTCAACGCGGCGTGCGCGATGAACGCCGTGCGCGAGGAGCAGGAGAGCCGGCTCGCCGTCGAGCAGATGGGGGCGATCGGGGACTCGTACGCCGAGGCTGCCCGGCTGTACGAGAAGGTCGAGCAGGCGAGGGGCACGTTCCGGTACGCGGGCGCGACGAAGGTCCCGAAGGTGGCGCCCCTCGCCCTCGTGTTCGCGTCGACGCTCGACTCCGTCCTCGCCGGCAGGGACAGGCTCAACGCGAAGACCGACAGCGAGCGGATCGGCCACGGCCTCCGCGCGCTGGGATCGGCGCTCACCCTCGCGTCCGCCGCGTCCGCGTCCGGGGAGGTGCCGCGCGGCGTCGGCCTGCTGATCGCGGAGCTGGTGCTCGAGTCGGCGGGCTCGTTCCTGGTCGCCGAGATCGCGCCCACGGCGGTCTTCCTGAGGCACTGCGAGTGGGGCAGCGGGGGCGGCTGGAGCGATCGCGAGGGCAACCTCCCCGGGTACCAGGGCAAGCTCGCCGAGCTGGCCGGCGACCGGAGCGCCCAGGGCCGGCTCGTCCACGAGCTCGTCTACGACTACCAGCCGAAGCTCGAGCTCCGGAACGAGCCGTCCTCCGTCACGGCCCGATCGCTCGTCCTGCGCACGGGGATGACGGGGGAGGAGAAGAGGAACCCGCTCGGCGCGGCCTCGCGCTGGGCCATCGAGCTCTCCATCGACCACGGGGACGGCAGGCCGCCCGAGAAGTGGAGCTTCCGCGCCGACGGCCGGGTGAGCCACGTCGACGCGAGCGTGGACGCGCCGATCCTGGTCAAGATGTTCACCAAGCACGGGGAGGCCCCGCCGCACGCGCGGGCGCGCATCACCGTGACGGGCACGGCGAGGCTCGATCCCCTCGGGACGGGCCGGTACTTCATCGAGAGGAAGATCGAGGGCACGTTCGACCTCGGGTGGGTCGGGCGATGAGGCGGTCGAGGCGGTCGAGAAGGGAGTCGTAGGGGATGGCGAAGAAGAAGAGAGCGATGCTCGGACCCGCGCACCCGCCCATCAGCGGGACGGACGCCACCCTGGTCCTGTCCCTCAGCACGATGAGGAACTTCACGCGCGTCGGACTGGAGGTCCACGCGGCGGTGCTGGAGGACGAGGGCAAGACCAAGACCGACCAGACGATCGGGACCCTGAAGGGGATCGCCATGCCCGTCCCCGGCGGGACGAGCCTCGTGCCCGATGTCGACGGGGTCACCGGCGACGTGCCCCAGCCCGATCCGGGCGATCCGAACCGCAAGCGCGTGGTCGCGCTGACCATCCCGGGGGGAGGCAGCCGGTCGCAGGTGTTCTTCCCCATCCCGGACATGACCGAGGACGAGAAGAAGGATCTGGCCTGCAAGACGCGGCACTGGGTCATCTATGTGAAGATGACCGAGCCGGATGCGACGGAGTCCAATCGCGTCGCGGTCGGAATCCTGCCCTTCGGGCTCACGGTCGGTGCCCAGGCGACCTACGACTGGCACGCGGGCAACAAGGTGGACCTCTACGTGCACGGAGGCGTGAAGGCCCCGGCGGGCTCGGGACACTCGGCGTTCGAGGACATGGTGGCGGCCATCGGCCAGGCCAAGAAGTTCATCTTCATCTCCGACTGGTCCTTTCACACGTACTTCCGCGTGAAGCGCGACGGGTCACCGCTCAACGCCCAGACCATCGGTCGCCTGCTGCTCGAGGCGGCGAAGCGGGACGTGCTGGTCGGGATCCTGGCCTGGAAGCACCCGACGATGTTCGCGAGCAAGGGTGCGCCGGTCGACGAGCAGAACAACAACGCGCCGCAGCGCTTCATGGCGCTCAACGGCAACAACCCGCTGCCGAAGAACCTGCTGTGGCGCGGGACGACGCGCACCACCTTCTGCTCGCACCACCAGAAGTTCGTGGTGCTCGACTGCGACGCCGGCGGCCGGCGGATGATCAAGGCCTTCTTCGGAGGGCTCGATCTGACCAAGGGCCGCTGGGACTGGCACGAGCACATCATCGATCCGGCGGCCAAGGGGGCGGAGGAGTACAAGCGCGATCACTTCGTTCCGCTCCCGGGCGGCCAGTCCCAGTACTACGACGACTGGTACAGCAGCGAGTTCCAGAGCGACACGCCGCGGACCATCCCGGGCGCGCAGGTGGTCGAGGGGGAGACCCACGAGGCGGGCTCCGACATGACCCGGCCGCGCGAGCCGTGGCACGACATCTACGGGGCCGTGACGGGGCCCTCGGCGTGGGACTTCGTACGCGAGTGGATCGGGCGGTGGTCGTACTGGGGTGGAGGCGACATCGGCGATCTGCCCGCTGACCCGGACACCGGCTTTCCCACGGACGGGACCAAGCGCGTGTACGACCTCTACGATGCGCTGCACAAGGACAAGAGCTTCATCCAGCAGCACGAGCCCTCCCCCGCCGGCGACGACGAGTACCCCTGGGCCACGCAGGTCGTGCGGTCGATGGAGAAGGGATACTGGCAGGCCTGGCCGACCTCGGTGCTCGAGGGATACAAGAGCGACTTCAACTGGATCCTCGACGCGTCCTACGAGCGCAGCATCCAGGACGCGTACCTCAACGCCATCGGCATGGCGGAGGAGTACGTCTACATCGAGACCCAGTACTTCATCAGCTCGGGCGCCTGGGGAGATACGTCCTCGAAGAACCAGCTCGCCGCCGCGCTCTGCGCTCGCATCGAGAAGAAGAAGGCGAGGAAGGAGCCCTTCCACGTCTACATCGTGACTCCGATGTACCCCGAGGGATCTCCGGACAGCGACTCGATCCGGACGCAGCGTTGCTACGAGTGGCGGACCATGCAGTACATGATCGGGCGGCTCGGCCCGCAGTGGAAGCAGTCGCTCTCCTTCTTCTTCCCGGCGCACAACGGCGTCCCCAAGGGGGGGCCCCACGGGTATCCCCCGCCCGGGCAGCTGGCGCGCGTGACGGACCTCATGTTCGTGGGCAGCGACGGCAAGGTGGCGTCGCTCGGAGATCCGAACCAGGACCACCTCATCGCGCCCGGCACGAAGATGCTCCCGATCTCGCGCAGGAAGCGCATGCAGATCAACAACCGGTACATGGTCTACGTCCACTCCAAGCTCATGCTGGTCGACGACACGTATGCCATCTTCGGCAGCGCGAACCTGAACGAGCGGAGCCTGGCGGGGGATCGCGACTCGGAGATCTGCGTCCAGATGTGGCCGAAGTACCCGGCGCAGGTCGACGTCTGCAAGAAGAAGCTCAAGAAGTTCCGGGACGATCTCTTCCAGGAGCACTTCGGGGCGACCGGAGATCCGAAGACCTTCGGTCCGAAGGCCCAGGCCACGGCCGACCAGAACTTCAAGAACTACGCGCTCGGCACGGTCATCGATCCCGGCGCCACGGGGCTGTGTCTCGCGCTGCCGCTCGATCTGGTCGGCGGTAGCCTCGTCCTCAAGCCGATCCCGGGCGTCGCCGAGTGGTCCAGCGACTATCTCTTCGACGCGGACACCGACAAGGAGCTCTGGAAGTGGTGGTCGGACAAGACGAGCGACATGCTGGGGCTGGCCGAGTGAACGCGCCGGTCACACCGCGCCGTGCACGTCCTTGAGCTTGCTCACCGTCCCGTCGTCGAGCTTCCCCGTCGGCTCGACGCCGGCCACCTTCTGGAACGTGCGGACGGCCACGTCCATCCCCTCGTGCCACTGTCCGTCGGGATCGCCGCAGACGAAGCCCAGGTTGTTCAGCCGCTCCTGGGTGCCCTCGGGGCTCTCGCTCGGATCGAGGTAGCCGATGCCGACGTCCCACATCAGGTGCTCGCCGTTCTCCTGATCGGGGCTGAAGAACACCCACAGGCGCGCCGACTTCTCGCCGGCCGGGATGCGGTGCTGGACGATGCCGTCGCCGTCCGTCGTGCCGTCGAAGCGCTCACCGCCGACCTCGAGCCGGAACTTCTTTCCCGTGATGGGCTGGTCGTCCTCGTCCTTGACCTTCACCCGGAAGAGCACCCGCTGGAGCTTGACCTGGAACTTGTGCGTCAGGTCGGTCGCGCAGGACACGTTCTTCTTCGACGGCTCGGGATCGGGGATGACGAGCTGGTCGCCCGGGTAGAGGACGTTGGGATCGGGACGCGCCTTCTTGAAGTCCTGGTTGTCGGGCGCGTTGTAGATGGTCTCCCAGCTCGGTACCCCGTAGAGCTTCGCGATGCTGTAGAGGCAGTCCCCAGCGGCCACGGTGTGTACGACGGGCACGATGCATCCAAAGTAACACGAGAAACGGGGCACGCGAGCCCCACCCCGGGCGGTACAATCGCGCCATCGCCATGAAGGTCGCCCGCGCGCTTTTCTCGGTGCAGGACCCGCGTCGCATCGAGGAGCTGGCTCGTTTCCTCTCCGGGAAGATGGGCGTCGCGCTCCTCGCCACGCCCCGGGCGGCGGTCTTCTTGCGGGAGCGGGGGCTGCCGGTGACCGAGACCTCGGGGCTGTGCTCGGCGGGCGATGGCGCCGATCCCGTCGTGCGGGCCCCCTCGGGCGAGGCGATCGACCTCGTGGTCGTCGAGCTACCGCGGCCGCTCGGGCACACGACGCCGAGGGCGGGCTTCGATCTGCTGGCGTCCGAGATGGACCTCGTCGGTCCGCTGCTCGTCCGCAGCGCGATCGCCCGCTTCGAGCGCACCTGCGTCGTGGTCGATCCCGGGGACTACGACGCGGTGGCCCAGGCGCTCATCTACCAGGGCGAGCTCGATCTGCCGTTCTGCCGCGGGATGGCGAGGCGGGCGGTCTCCCGCCTGGCTGCTTACGAGGGGCCGCTGACGCGCGAGCTCTCGTCGTTCGACGAGCAGGGGTTCCGGCAGGATCTCCCCGAGGTCCTGCTCGCCGGCTACGGACGGCAGCTGCGCCTCCAGGGCGGCTCCAACGAGCACCAGCAGGCGTGGCTGTACCGCGCCGAGGATCCGCCCCGGGGCTCGCTGTCGACGACGCTGAACTACGCTCCCGCCGGCCCCCTCGACATGGCGCGCGCGCGCGACGCGTGCCTCGCGATGGAGCTGCTCTCCGAGCACGTGGCGCCGACAGCCGTCCTGCTGGCCCGCCAGCGCCCCGTCGCGGTCGCGAGCGCGGGGAAGATCGAGGCCGCCATCGCGTGGCTCGCCGAGCGCGCGTCGGCGGAGCTGTCGAGCGCGGTGATGGCCATGAACACCGAGGCCACCGGCGAGGTGTTCCGGCTGCTCGCGCGCGCTCCCCTGGCGGCCATCGCGGCTCCGGCCGTCGATCCGGACGCCGTCGAGGTCGCGGCCGAGCGAAAGGGCGTGGCGCTGCTGGCGACCGGCGGCATGGTCCCCCCCGACGCGCGCGATCTCTCCATCGTCATCATCCCGGGTGGTCTGCTGGTCGAGCCGCGCGACGCGACCTGCCGGGGCGAGGTCGAGGCGGGCGAGCCGGGCGGACGGCGCCCCACCGACGGCGAGCGCGAGGCTCTGGTGTTCGCGTGGGCGGTGGCGAAGTACGTGCGGTCGGACGCGGTGGTGCTGGCGCGGCAGGACGGGGGGCTGATGCGGACGGTGGGCATCGGCGCGGGGGAGGTGTCGCGACGGCTGGCGATCGAGCGGGCGCTCGGCGAGGCGGGGACGCAGGCCGAGGGGGCCGTGCTCGCGAGCGACGGGCCGATCACCGAGGCGGCGGAGCTCGAGCTGCTCGCGCGGGCCGGGGTGAGCGCGGTGGCGCACCCGGGCGGGCCGGCGGACAGCCTGGGGATCGAGGAGGGGGACCGCGAGCTCGCGGTCGTGGCGACCGGCGTAGCTCACGTCCGGTACTGAGGCTCCGTACCGAGGGCCCCTCGCGCAGGACGAGGCACTCGAGCGTGCGCGCCGCGCCGTCGATGAGCCAGTACTCGGGGATGCCGAGCTGCGCGTACCAGCGGAGCTTGATCACGCGGTCGAAGCGCTGGCTGGAGGGGGACACGACCTCGACCACCAGGTCGGGACGGCCGCGGATCAGGCCTTCTTCCTGATCGAGCACCGCGTCGTTGCCCTGCCGATAGGCGGCGGACGAAGGCATGACCCGAGCATGCCCCATGGTCGGGCCCGGTGCAGCGGGCGGGCCAGGGCGAGGCGTGTGTGGAATCGCCAGGTTGGGAACCGTCCGGGGTGTCCCGCGATCGGGAGCGAGGGTGGTACGGGACAGGGGCGCCGCCTTGCGCAGCCCGTTCGTCGTGCCGCAAGGCTAGCGTCGGTCTGGCTACGGGGGAGAGTGCCGTCGGAAGCCGTCGGACCGGGCACTTCGGGTGGCAAGACCGCGAGCCGGGTGGAGTCGAAGGCGCTCGAGGTGTTGGCTCGCGCCTTGCTCGACACGAGGACGCGCCTGACGACTCGGTCCGAGCAGCGCCATGACGCCAGGGGAAGGAGTCGGCCATGAACACGAGGGTGGAGTGGCTCTGTGCGGGGGTGGCTCTCGGGCTGACCGTGCTGTTCGCGTGCAACACGTCGACGAAGGCGGGGGGCGGCGGCGGGACCTCGTTCCAGGCCATCTGCATGTCGACCTGTCCGGAGAGCTGCAGCAGCGACAACGACTGCCCGTCGGGGAGCGATGTCTGCTGCAACTTCGGCGGCGCGTCCGCGTGTGTCGCGCCCCAGGACTGCCCGCACTTCTGCGGTCAGAGCAGCGACTGCACGGGCACCGGCGAGGTGTGCTGCCAGGCGAACCAGGCGAGCACCCAGGGGGTGTGCGTCCTGCAGGTGGCCTGCCCGACGACGTGCAGCACGGACAGCGACTGCTCGGGCGCGACGACCTGCGGCGACGCGGGCGTCACCCCCGCGAACGCGAGCGACGGCGGCGCGGGCAACTGCGCCCAGGCCAAGTGCTGCGGCGACTATGCGCAGCCGGTCTGTGCTCCTACCCCCAACGTGGCGTTGTGTCCGGTGTCCTGTGCAAGCGACTCGGACTGTCAGACGAGCAACGGGGAGAGGTGCTGCTCGGTCTCGGTCCTGGAGAAGGGCCCGAGCCCCGCGATCTCGCCCGGGGAGGTCTCGGCGAGCGTCAGCGGCCTGTGCCTGCAGGCCAGCGATTGCCCGACCGCGTGCACCACCTCCAACGATTGCAGCAGCTCCGCGGGGCAGCTCTGCTGCGAGGGGGTGTGCGCGACGAGCTGTCCGAAGATCTGCAACACGGACAACGACTGCGCCGGGACCAACGCTCAGCTCTGCTGTACCAACGCGGCGATCGCGTCGGTCTGGTACGGGTGGAAGCCGAGCTGCGGCACCAGCAAGAGCTGCTCGTCGAATGGCGACTGTCCGGACACGAGCTGCGTGGACGGCTGCTGCGTGCCGCCGCCGACGTGCACGGGATCGCAGACGGTGTGCAACGACACGTGCGTCGACACCGCGACCGATCCGAAGAACTGCGGCGGGTGCGGCAAGACGTGCCCGGCGAGCTGCTGCAAGGGCAGCTGCAGCAATCCCTCGACGGACAACGACAACTGCGGGACGTGCGGGAACGAGTGCAAGAACGGCTCGAACTGCAGCAACGGGACGTGCCTCTGCGCGTCGGGCCAGACCAGCTGCAACGGCACCTGCACCGACGTCTCGACGGACCGCAACAACTGCGGGACGTGCGGGAATGTCTGCGGAAACAACGAGGCCTGCAAGGGCGGGGCGTGCCAGTGCACCATGGCCACCCAGAACGCCAGCGAGTGCACGACGGACGCGGGGGTCCTTTATTACTGTCCCAGCGGACCGTGCGGGGGGACCTGCTGGAGCCAGCCGGTCGACTGCGCCTCGCAGGCCAGCTGTTCCGGCCAGTGCTCGGCGTGCACGGCGTGCGGGCTCACGTTCTCCTGCACGGCGAACTCGTGCAACTGAGGCGCGCCGATGCCGATCACCCCCAGAGTCTCGAGAGCGGGATCTCCAGTCCATCGAAGCTCGCCGGCCGGAACGTCTCGTCATCGGCGAGCGAAGCGGCGAAGGCATAGCCTCCGTCGCGGAGCACGAGGCACTCGACACGGGACAGCGTGAGTCATGGCCCTGCACCCGCCGCGGATCTCCGGGCAAGGCGGGGTCATCGGTCTGCTGGCACTAGGTGGCGCCCTCACCGTGGTACGCCGAGCGAGACGTCGGGGCAGAGCGACCCACCCGCGCCGCGCAGCGCGTCGATCGTCGAGACCAGCGTCTGCACGTCCACCTTCGCGTCGGCGGTGACGGTGACGTGCGTCTCCGCCGCAAACCGGGCGTCGGACGATTTGACGGCCGTGGCGCACGTGGTGAGCGCGGCGAAGTCGTACGCGTCGCCGCGCTTCGGGACGGCCACGCCGCCACCGGCCGCGTGGCATCCCAGTGCGATCCGCTGCCCCGCGGCGCTCACGACGAAACCGACGCCGGTCACGATCACGTTGAGGCCCAGCGTGAGCTCGGACGGTTGCGCGTTCGCGGACGCCGCGGCGGGGCGCGGGCTCACCCGCGGAGCCGACGCGTCACCGCCCCCCGTCACGAGCTGCTGGAGCGCAAGTCGCGCCCCGTCGGAGAGAGGAGCGTGGGCGCCGAGGCGGCCTGGCTGCGTGAGCGCGATGGCGGCCTTGCCTCCGCTCGACCCGACCAGGAGGCTCACCGTCTGCACACGCTCCTGGCCGAGCGTGTAGAGCGTTTCGGTGAGCATGCGGTACGACATCGCCCGGTCCGCCGCGATGCCCACGGCTGGCACGCTCGCCTCGCCCGGATAGGCAGCCTGCAGCGCACTGCCCAGGGGTACGAGGTAGTAGTCGTTGCGCGAGGTTTGCTTGTACTTGCCGTCGAAGCCCCTGGACCACATGGCGGTGTCGACGTCGGGCACGGCGAGCGTCGCGCCGTCCTTGCCGAGCGACAGGCCCTGGCGAGACAGGACCACGAGGAGGGCATCGCCTGGCGCAGGCGTCGTCGAGCTCGAGGTCGGCAAGGCAGGCTCGCTCCGAAGCGCGGTCGCGGAGGTCGCAGGTGCAGGCGTGGGTTGGAGGGTGGTGTTGCCCGTGGAGGCGTGGTCGCACGCGACACACCCGAGCAGGGACGCGAGAGCCACTACGTGCAGCGGGGGGACCACTCCTCGCCCTCCTCATCCATCTGCCGAGCAGCCCGTAGGCGCCTCGGCGAACGCTTTCGCACGGAGTCTTTCGTGCGCGACCCGCTGGAGTCAAGTGGCACCGGCGGCCGGTCGCGTGACGGGCCGTCGACATCGTCGGCGGTGGGAAACGCGAGGTTACTCCCCGATGCGCCTCTCGACCTCGGACAGGCGGCGCTCCATGCGGTCCATTCGCTCGGTGACGCCGGCCAGGCCCTCGTGCAGCTCGGTGCGTACGCGGGCGAGCCCGTCACGCAGCTCGGTGCGTACACCGGATACTTCGTCAAGACGTCGCTGACCGGATGGTGACCGTCGACTCCCTGGACCCTCACGATCGCGACTGAACGTCACGCGATGGCGAGCTGGTGTGCCGCGATGTCGACTCCGTGTGTCGCGAACAGCCATTCGAGCGACGCGATGTCGACACGCTTCGCGCGGTGTCGACCGACCGAGCCGCGATGTCGGCAGAGCGGCGCAGTGACTCGACACCGTGACACGCGGAGTCGACATCGCGCTTCACGGAGTCGAGATCGCGGCACGACATCGGGTGTCGCGAGGTCGTGAAGCCATCACGCGAGCTCGTCGTCGCGGCGCTGCCTCGAGGGAGTGCGCGGCGGCCACGTGAGCCGTGCTCGACCACGGCGAGGGAGGCGGAGAAGTCGATTCGCCCGCTGGCGCCGTGCTCTTGCAGGCAGCGGCTCCCGTTCGACCCCGGCCCGCTCGCGGTCCTGCGGCAGCGGCTCCGGTCGTCACGGCAGCCGCCCGCCCCCGAGCCCGAGCGTACTTCTCGGTGCTCAGACCACTCCTCTTCCATGGGCGGGACCCGCGGGAATCCGCGCGGTTGGCGGGGTGCACGGCGGTCGAAGGACAGGCGGGGGGGCCCGGCCGTGTCCGGGGACAGCGGGCGGCGAGGGGATGAGCTCGGGAAAAGTGGCCCGGTGAGCCGGGAGATTCGAACGCCAGGGAGGTCTGCGGCGACTGAGAGACGGAGGTATTCTCCGAGCCGAGCGATGACGACGACCGGAAGCGAGGGTAGGTCGGGCCATGGCTCGATGACGCGGGCGAGCCGGTGGGTGCTGGCGGCCGCCATCGCGGGATCGGCGCTGGCGGTCGGGACGGTGCACACGATCACGCTGTGCATCGTGACGGGGGTGCTGGCGGTCGCGGCGGTGATGGCGTGGTGGGGGGCGGAGCCGATGAAGGCCCGGTCGGCGGCGACGCTGCTGCTCTTCACGGGGCTCGGGCTGACGGCGTACACGGCGCTGCAGTGCGTGCCGATGCCGATCGGGTGGCTGGCCGTGATCGCGCCGCACAACGCGGACGTGTGGTCGCGGGCGCTGGCGCCCCTTCACGAGCCGGGGCCGAGCTGGGCGCCGATCTCGCTGGATCCGACGGCGACGCGGGTGGAGGTGTTGAAGGGGGTGGCGTATCTGGCCGCTTTCCTGGCGGCGCTTCGCGTCGCGCGGCGCAAGGATGGGGTGAGATTTCTGAGTGTCGTCGTGGTGGTCACGGCGCTGATGTTGGCGCTCGCCGCGTTTCTCCACCCGACCTTTGGTGCGCATAAGCTCTTTGGGCTCTACGAGCCGAGCACGGGCATCTCGTCGCGGCACCTTGCACCGCTGATGAACCCCAATAATCTCGCTGGGTACATCAACGTGGCGTTGTGCCTAGCCATGTCTTCGCTCCTCGCGCCGGAGCCGCACGTGCCACGCCCAATCGCGGGCGCGGTGGTGGTGGTGCTAGTGGCGGCGCAGGTATGGGTCGCGTCGCGCGCAGGGGTCACAACGATGATCTTGGGCGCGCTCATCGTGATCGTCATCGCGCGAATCACCCGGACACGGCACGCAGGGACGGCGCCCACCATGGCGCTCTTGACGGGGAGCGCGCTGGTCGTGGGAACCGCGCTTTTCGTACTAAGCGGGTCGGACGATGCAGCGAGAGAACTGCTCGACAAGGACGTGTCGAAGCTGAAGATGTTCGCGGAGACGACGCGCGGCTTGCCGACGATGGCCTTCCTTGGCTGCGGACGGGGAGCGTTCGAGAGCGTATTCCCATCGTTCCGCACGGAGCCTGGGTACATGACGTATGCGTACCCGGAGAATGTCGTTGCACAGTGGGTGGTCGAGTGGGGAATTCCAGTGGGCGCAGCCGGCCTGATGGCGATTGCGTTCGCGTTGAGGCCCAACGTCGTGCTTGCGAGATCCTCCACGGCAGGAGGCGCATGGGCTGCCATGGTCGCCCTCGGTGTCCAAAACCTCGGGGACTTGGGCACCGAGATCCCCGGCTTGATGATCGCGGGTGTGGTCTGTGCCGCCATCGTCGCCGCGGGGACGCCAGGCCAGGAGCCAAGGTGGTTCGTGCAGCGCTGGGCACAGCGACCGCGCTGGGTGGCTCGATGCGTTGGGGCGTGCGCCGCCGTCGCTCTTCTGGGCGGAGTCAGCGCGCTGGGGTGGGAGCTGCACGACGACCAGGGTGCGATGCATCGCATGGCGCTGGAACAGCACGAGTCAGCGAGAGAGGCGCACGCGACGACCCGCCAGGCGATGCTCCGCCATCCGGCCGAGCCATACCTGCCCTTCGCTACCGCCCTGCGGTCGGTACGAGAGCGCGACGACGATCCGATGCCTTGGCTCGGCGCCACCCTCGAGCGGGCGCAGATCTACGGACCCGCGCACATGGTTCTCGCACGCACCGTTGCTCCCCGGTCGCCTTCGCAGGCACGGTTCGAGTACCGGCTGGCGATGGAGCAAGCGCCGAACCTGATAAACAGCATCATGGCCGAAGCGCCGCATGTCGTGGGCGGATACGTCGACGCGATGGAGCTCTTGCCACGGGACAAGCAAAACGCGGTCGTCAGCGAGCTGCTGGTGCTGGCAATCCAGGACCGTCTCCCGTCCACGAGCGTGCGTATCGACGCCGACCAGATTGCGCGGGTACCACCTCCTTGGGGCCCCATGTCGCGATTGGCAGGGGACGCTGTGCAAGACCTCGAGGCTGCCGGCGCAGCGCCATGGTGTGACGGTCCCGCCCGCCAAGGTTGCCTTGATGGTGCTCTGGCCGTGACCAGGAAGCTTGAGCAGTTGGCGCCAGAGAAGTGCGAAGGCTACCTTCTGCGCGCCCGCGCACGCATTGCAGGCGGCGACGTGGCCAGAGGCATAGGGGAGCTCGAGAAGGCGACGGACCAGGTCGCCGATCGCCTATGGTGTCTAAAGCAACTGGCAACCGTTGCGCGGGACGGTGGCAAACAGACGGATGCCACACTCGCCAAGATCGTGACGCTAGGCTGCGGTGATGAGACGGCGTGCGCCGAAAATCTGCAGTGGGTAGGGCAAGAATACGAATCGACTGGAAAGACGTACAAGGCACTTGGGCTGTACCGACGTGCGTTTCAACAGCACCCGGACGATGTTCTGCTCGCGCATATGGCCGAGTTGGCGTCGAAGGAAGGGCTGCATGCTGAGGCCGCTGCCGACTATGAGCAGCTTTCGCAGAGGCACCCTGACAAGCCGCAGTGGCATCAGCTGGCCACCATGGAGCATGATGCGGCCATGCGAGAAGCCGTCAGGCTTTGAGTTGGCAAACGCGAAGACAGCGGGCGTATCCGACTCAGTGTGCCCCCGCCACTGACTCCATGGTGCGACACCAGCTCTCCAACACCAGAGTCTTGAAGAACACTCCTCCCCATCCCGTGATGCGCGAATGCGGGCGCGCCATCTCCGCGGCCCCTGCGGGAAGCAGGAACCCTTTGTCCACGAGGTATCCGCTCACAATCCGGGGCCAGAATGTCTCGCGCAAACTCTCCATCCACTCCCATGCTGGGGGGCTGAACCCGAGCTTCGGTCGGCTCATGATCCAGCTCGGCACAACGTCGCGGATCGCGGCCTTGAACCACGCCTTTGGCTCTAGTCGTATGTCCGTTCTGGCCTTGCGCAGGCCTACAACTGTCTCGACAAGGCGGTAGTCCACGAGTGGGATCCTCAGCTCCACGGAGGACGCCATGAAGAGGCGGTCGCCCTGACAGAGACCATTCTGCTTGAGGTAGGTATCGCAGATGATCTCGGTGATGAGCACGTCCAGATTGCCCCATGGGCGCCCGAACGTGAAGCACTTGGCCGGAAGCTCGGAATCGGCAAGTTGCTCGCGGAAGCGAGGCGTGTAAATCAACGGCGCTGCGTGCTCAGCCGCCTGATAACCCGACGTGGTGTCCCAGAGGATCAGCTGTTCGGGTGGGCTGGGGCGTGAGGGCGCCAGGGTCCGCCAGCCCGTTGCCACGGCGCCGATATGGCGAACGTACTCGCGCATTGCGCTCGGGGTCAGCTGGGCGGGTAGGAGGGCACGAGCAGCATCGCGTGCCAGGTGACCTCTGTCGGCCCCGTGGCTCTTCGCCCTCGACGCTCCCACGGCTCGTGTGACCCATGGGTAACCCCAGAAGAGCTCGTCCGCTCCTTGTCCCTGGAGCATGACCGGGCAGCCGCGGTCGGAGGCAGCACGGGCGAGGGCCCAATATCCGTGTCCAGCGATATCAGCGATGGGCTCATCCCGCACGCGATTGAGTTCGTCGAACGAATCCACAACTTGGCCCGTCCGGATCTCGATGTCATGGAAGGGCATCCCCAGCTCCTTGGCCAGGCGTCGCGCGAGTCCTCGTTCATCCTGACGGGGGCGTCCTTCGTACCCGACCGTGAAAGCCTGGAGCACCGTCCGACCTTTGCGCGCAGCAAGGCAGGCGACTGCCGAGGAGTCCACGCCGCCACTCAACGCGATGCCGACGGGGACGTCGGAGCGCAGCGTCAGACCCATCACGGTCTCCAGCTCAGCGCGGATGGTCCTGACCGGCTCATCGTAGATCGGGGCCACATCGGACATCCGCCAGTACCGCCGCGTGCGCACGCTCCAGGGCTCCAGCTCGATCGCGAGCGTGTGCGCAGCGGGCAGCTTGCGGATCCCCCGGATGGGAGTGCCCGGTTCGGGTACCCAGTCGTAGTGCATGTACAGATCGACGGCGGCGGGGTCGAGCTCGAACGGGACGAGGCTCATCGCCATCAGTGCCCTGAGTTCGGAGGCGAACGCCACCAAGCCGTCGCGCTCCACCAGATACAGTGGCTTCTCTCCCATCCTGTCGCGTGCGCAGAGAACCCTGCGTCGTGTCAGATCGTGCAGCACAAAGGCGAACATGCCGCGAAGGTGATCGACGCAGTTATCGCCGTACTCCTCGTAGAGGTGGACGATTGTCTCGCAATCGCTGCCGGTGGCAAAGTGGTGTCCGAGCGACCGGAGCTTCTCGCGTAGCTCCACGTAGTTGTAGATCTCTCCGTTGGCGATGAGGGCAACCGTCTTGTCTTCATTGTGGAGCGGCTGCCAGCCTGAAGCGAGATCGATGATGCTCAGTCGCCGCATCATCATCGAGATGTTCGAGCTGTTGTGCGAACCCTCGCCATCGGGACCACGATGGATCTGGACGGCGCTCGCCCGAGCTACCCGATCACGATCCCCCGGCGATAACGGCTCCCTCGAAATGATGCCGCAAACCCCACACATCAGGGCACGACCTCAGTGGACCGGGAGGGCGCTTGGCCGAGCGCTAGCACGTCCGTCGGTCCGAGATCGTCGCTCGAGCTACCGTCGGACAACCTGACGGCAGTACTAACCAAGCGAAGCGTAGTGCAGGCGTAACGAGCAGCAAATCGTAACATGAGAAGCCGGACCTTGTGGTGCCGCACGGTAGCACGACATTCCGAAATCTTCCGCGAAAGGTTCCCACGACCCTGCTGAGTTGCGGCAGGTACTCTACCGGTTCACGCTGTACCGTCCCAGCGTAACAGTGGTGTCCCACGGCTATCGGGCGCATCGACCAAAGATGCACAACACAAACGGGACGAGGACGAGCAGCGCCAGGGCTGGCGAAGCTACGTACCACAGCGTCGGACCTGTCGGAAACGTCACGACAACAGTAGTTCTGTAGCCGCTGTCAAGCTAGGCTGGACATGACCACCACATGGCGGGGGCTTACGCAATGCGCACGTTTTGTGCCGAGACGAGCTTCCTGCGGAGCAAACAGGTTGAAACAAGTGTTCGGTGCAAGAATGTCCGCCGCAATTAAGAGGCTAGCAGCAGCTGGCGGCCTTGACGTGCAGAGACGTGCAAACACTCTGGTCGAGGCCAGGAGGCGTGCCCTAAGTGCATTTCGAATTGACTTGGTGTTGGATGTGGGGGCCAACGTAGGCCAGTATGGCAGCGAGCTGCGTGGTGGGGGCTACAAGGGCAGAATAGTGTCATTCGAACCCCTTGTTGAAGCACACGCCAGGCTTGGGAAACGCCTGGTCGGAGATGTGTTGTGGCAATCGCGAAACGTGGCATTGGGGTCTGTGGACGGCGAATCCCAGATCATGGAGGCCAGGAATTCCGTCTCGAGTTCTCTGTTGCCCGTAACGAACATCTCCACGCAAGCGAACTCCGAAACGGAGCAGACTGGACGATCCACAGTACCTGTGCGGAGGCTCGACTCGCTGCTTCCTGAAGTAGCGCCCGCGGAAGCCCGCATACTATTGAAGGTGGATACACAAGGGTACGAACTGGAGGTTCTGAGGGGGGCTGAGGATTCGCTCAAGCGTGTAGATGTTGTTGAGTGCGAGCTGTCGTTACGTGAAGTCTACAAGGGTCAGCCATTGTTTTACGAGATTTCACGTCATCTCTATGAACGCAACTTTTGTGCCGTTTGGATTGAAAGGGGTTTTCAAGGCCCATCGCGAGACATCTTACAGGTAGACGCGCTGTTCGTCCGGGAGGGACGCAAAGGTGGGTAGAGCGAGGTCGTCAGCTGCGCTCGCTAGACAAAGCTGTGTTCCGGAGTGAAGGCTGGAGCGCTCCCGCGCAACGATACTCCGCGAGCCGCCCTAGGCAGATTCCTCAGACAACCTCACCCAAACTCGAAACGCAGCAGGAACCTGGTATGAAAGTTGTCGTCCTTTGCGGCGGGCAGGGAACAAGGATCCGTGACGCAAGCGAGGTCCTTCCGAAGCCGATGCTCCCGATCGGAGGCAAGCCGATCGTCTGGCACATCATGAAGTCCTACGCCGCGCACGGCTTCCACGATTTCGTCCTTTGCCTGGGGTACAAGGGCTGGGTCATCAAGGAGTTCTTCCTCAACTACCGGGCCATGATGGCGGACCTTCGGGTAACCCTCGGCCGGCACGGCTCGACGGAGATTCTGGGCGACGCACGACTGGACGAGTGGAGCGTGACCCTGGCCGAGACCGGTGAGAACACGATGACGGGGGGCCGGGTCTCCGCGGTTCGCCGCTACCTCGAGGGAGACGAGCTCTTCATGCTCACCTATGGCGATGGCGTTGCGGACCTGGACCTCGGCGCGTTGCTCCGGTTTCACCGAACGCACGGCAAGATCGCGACGGTGACGGCCGTCCACCCACCCAGCAGGTTCGGGGAAATGCGCACGGACGGCCCGCTCGTCCAGGAGTTCAACGAGAAGCCTCAGACGACGAGCGGTCTGATAAACGGCGGTTTCTTCATCTTCGACTCCCGCCGCATCTGGGAGTATCTCGGCGAGCAACCTGGCTGTGTGCTCGAGGCCGAGCCCATGCAACGGTTGGCCCGCGAAGGGCAGCTGGCAGCCTTTCAGCATGACGGCTTCTGGCAACCGATGGACACCCTCCGAGAGTATAACTGGCTCAATGATCTCTGGGCGACAGGGAAAGCGCCCTGGAAGGTCTGGTCGGACGACCGATGAGCGCTCCTCGATTCACAGAGGAGCTGCGTCGTGCCTACACCGGTCGGAGGGTTCTGATCACGGGGCACACGGGCTTCAAGGGGTCGTGGCTCACTCTATGGCTGGCCGAACTGGGCGCCGAGGTGACCGGGCTCGCGCTCCCTCCGGAGACCAAACCGGCTCTCTTCGACGTCATGGCGCTCCGGGAGCGATGCCAGCACGTCGAGGGCGATATCCGGGATCCCGAAAGCACAGCACGGATCGTCCGCGAGGTGCGCCCCGAGTTTGTATTTCACCTCGCAGCCCAGTCCCTGGTCAGCCGAAGCTACGCTGAGCCGCTCCCCACGGTCCAGACGAACGTCTTGGGAACGGCGGCACTGCTCGAAGCGATTCGCTTGGGGGGTCGCCCGTGCGCCGCCGTGATGGTGGCAAGTGACAAGTGCTACGAAAATCGCGAGTGGGTGTGGGGCTACCGCGAAGACGATGCCCTCGGTGGGCACGACGTGTACTCCGGGAGCAAGGGGGCGGCGGAGATCATCACGGCCTCGTACCGGCGCAGCTTCTTCCCTCCCGCTCGGCTATGCGAGCACCAGGTGGCCATAGGATCAGCACGCGCAGGCAACGTCATCGGTGGAGGCGACTGGGCGGACAACCGCATCGTCCCCGACACCATCCGGGCGCTTTCGGCGGAACGCCTCATTCCCGTCCGCAATCCCGACGCGGTGCGCCCTTGGCAGCACGTGCTCGAGCCGCTTGGTGGCTACCTACTACTGGGCGCCCGGCTCGCCGCTGTGGGGACCAAGAGCCCGGAGCGCTACTGCGAGGCCTGGAATTTCGGTCCGGCAACCGAGTCGACTAGGCGCGTCGGAGAACTCGTGGAGGCGATAGTGGGTGCGTGGGGCAAGGGCAACTGGGAAGACCAGCATGATCCCTCTGCGCCCCATGAAGCTAGCACACTGCGCCTCGCCATCGAGAAGTCGATCACCCAGCTCGGCTGGACGCCGACGTGGGGATTCGAGGCCACGGTCGCCAGGACTGTCGAGTGGTACCGCCTGCACGCTTCAGGCGGCACGGGAGAGGAGCTTCTGGAGCTTTCGATCCGGCAGATCCAGGACTACTGCGGGATGTTTGGCCAAGACGGCCGTGAGCGCCGAGACGAAAGGGGCCGTACGCGTGCCTGATGGGAGAATCTCGGGGTGCCGCGCCTGCGGGGAGCGCGCGCTGGTGGAGTTCCTCGACCTTGGGCGAACTCCGCTCGCGAACGCCCTCCTCGATCGCGACAGACTGGGCGAGCCTGAGCCGACGTTCCCTCTCGTCGTCGCGTTCTGCCCAAACTGTAGCCTCGTTCAGATTACCGAGACCGTCCGACCCGAGGAGGTCTTTCGCCACTACCTCTACTTCTCGTCGTTCTCCGACACGATGCTTCGTCACGCGGAGGCGATCGCCACCCGCATGATCGAGGAGCGAAGACTGGGGAGCGCGAGCATGGTCATCGAGGTGGCCAGCAATGACGGCTATCTGCTCCAGCACTACAAGCGGCGCGGCATACCCGTTCTCGGCGTGGAGCCAGCCCTCAACGTGGCGGAGATCGCGGAGCGCGAGCGCGGGATCCCGACCATGCGCGAGTTCTTCGGGCACGACATTGGGCGGCGTCTCCGTGCAGAAGGGAGGCGCGCGGACGTGGTGCACGCAAACAACGTCCTCGCGCATGTGGCCGATCTCAATGGCTTCGTCGCCGGCATCGCCGAGGTACTGAAGGACGATGGAGTCGCGGTGATCGAAGCCCCGAGCGTGCGCGACATGATCGAGCACGTGGAGTTCGACACGATCTACCACGAGCACCTCTGCTACTTCTCAGCGTCTTCCCTGCGCCGCCTCTTCTCGGCGCATGGGCTCACGCTGATAGACGTGGAGCACCTCGATATCCACGGCGGTTCCCTCAGGCTCTTCGCCTCGCCCACGGGCCGACCATCCGAGGCCGCGGAGCGTCTTCTTGCAGCAGAGGCGACCGATGGGATGCTCGCTGCCCCCTACTACCAGGGGTTCGCGCAGCGCGTCGAAGCTCTCAAGGTGTCTCTTCTCGGGACACTCCGGGCATTCAGGGCCGAAGGGAAACGTATCGCAGCCTACGGCGCGTCCGCAAAGGGGAGCACGCTGCTCAACACATTCGGCATCGGCGGCGACCTCCTCGACTTCGTCGTCGATCGCAGCACCCATAAGCAAGGTCGTTTCACCCCGGGGACCCACCTTCCAATCTACGCACCCGACCGCCTCCTCGAGGAGATGCCGGACTACGTGCTGCTCCTCACGTGGAACTTTGCCGATGAGATCCTCGGACAGCAGGCGGAGTTCCGTCGGCGGGGTGGGAAGTTCATCGTCCCCCTCCCAGAGGTCCGGGTCCTCTGAGAGGTGCGCCATGCTGTTTTCGGAGACCAAGATCCCGGGTGCATGGATCCTCGACATCGAGCCCATGCGAGACGAGAGAGGATTCTTCGCGCGAACGTGGTGCCGCGATGAGCTGACGCGACGAGGGCTCCGGGCGGAGCTGGTCCAGTGCAGCGTGTCCTACAACGCCCGACGGGGTACGCTCCGCGGGATGCATTTTCAGGTGGCCCCGCACGCAGAGACAAAGATCGTGTCGTGCCTTCGAGGGAGCATCTACGACGTGCTGCTGGACCTGCGGCGCGAGTCACCCACGTATTGCCAGTGGATCGCCGTTGAGCTCACCGAACAGAGCTTCCGCGCTGTGTACATCCCGGAAGGCGTCGCGCATGGCTTCCAGACTCTGACCGACGACGCGGTCGTCTCGTATCAGATGTCCGAGATGCACTCGCCAGGTCACGCGCACGGGGTGCGTTGGAGCGACCCCGCCTTCGCCATCGAATGGCCAGAAACCACCGAGCGCATCCTCTCCCCACGAGATCGTGCGTACCCGGAGTACGTGCCGTGAGAATCTTGATAACCGGCGCGAGCGGATTCGTGGGGTCTCACCTCGCCCGCCTCCTCGTCCGGGAAGGATGTGACGTGCGGGCCCTCGTGCTCCCCAGCACAAGCCTGGTCCGCCTCGAGGACGTCCTCGACCGCGTGACCTTGGTCCGTGGCGATCTTTGCAAGCCAGAGGCGATTGGAGCCGACGCTCTGGCTGTCGATGCCTGTATCCACCTCGCCTGGTTCGCCCAGCCCGGACGATACTGGACGGCGCCGGAGAACGTCGACCTCGTAGTAGGGACCATGCGCTTCGTTCAGCGGCTCGCTGCAGCCGGCTGCCGTCGCCTGGTTGGCGTAGGGACCTGCGCCGAGTACGACACGAGCCACGGTTGGCTCTCCGAGACGACTCCTCTGGCACCCACCCAGCTCTACTCGGCCTGCAAGGCAAGCACGTATCTGATGCTGCGGCAGCTCACGGCCGGTGCCGGCATGAGTCTCGCGTGGGCCCGGCTCTTCTATCTGTTTGGTCCGTGGGAGCACGAGAGGCGTCTCGTGTCCTCCGCCTGTCGCTCGCTTCTCCGCGGAGAGCCGGTCCTTCTCACCCCGGGAGAGCAGGTTCGCGATTTCCTCCACGTGGAAGACGTAGCCTCCGCGCTCTTTGCGATCGCCCGGAGCGATCTCACCGATGCGGTCAACCTGGGATCGGGCGTGCCGGTGACGGTGGCGAGCCTCGCTCGGCACCTGGGAGAGCAAGCAGGTCGTCCCGATCTCATCCGCCTCGGCGCTCTCGCCCGTGCCGCCACTGACCCGCCCTTCATCTGCGCCGACAGCAGGCGCCTCCAAGCGCACACCAACTGGGTGCCGCGCTGGGATCTCGAGGCGGGGTTGCGCGCGACCCTAGATTGGTGGCGTGAGCGGCGTGCGACTGGACGGGATCCGTGAACATGCGCGATCTCTCGACCTGTCCCATCTGCGAGGGAGCGGACGCCTTCGTGTTTCTGGAGCGCGGGAGCGTGCCGGTACACCAGAACTTCCCCCATGTGTCGCGTGCGGCGGCTCTCTCCGCGCCGCGTGGAGACCTTCGTCTCTCTTGCTGCAAGACGTGCGGCTTCGTGACCAATCTGGCCTTCGACCCTGGCCTCTTGCAGTACGGGCCTGGCTACGAAAACGACCAGACGTACTCCCCCATGTTCGAGCGCTACGTGGCGGGTCTGGCCGACCGGGTTCTCGAGCGCGGCGGCAGGGGCCACCTGGTAGTCGAGGTTGGCTGCGGACGGGGCACCTTTCTCCGGCGCCTGTGCGCCGGAGGCGCGCGGGGTGGTGTGGGCTTCGATCCCGCCTACGTTGGTCCCGACGAGGTCGACGATGGGCGAGTGCGTTTCGTTCGCGAGTACTATGGCGCGGCGCACGCCCAGCTTGAGCCGGACCTGGTCGTCTGCCGTCACGTGATCGAGCATGTGCCCGAACCACTGGAGCTCTTGCGCGCGGTGCGGGCCGCACTGGGCCGGGCTCGTGCGCCGCTCACCGCGTTCGAGACCCCCGCCCTCGATTGGATCTTGGACAACACCGTCGTTCAGGACTTCTTTTACGAGCACTGCTCGTACTTCACCGCTTCCTCGCTGTCCCTGGCATTCACCCGTGCCGGATTCGAGCCTTTGCGGGTCGAGCGACTGTTCGGTGACCAGTACCTGTGGCTCGAGGCAAGGCCCGGTCAAGGAAATCCCCCATCCACCCCGGCAACCGAAATCGTGCAATCCTGCGCGCTTTATGCTGAGCGGGTTCAGCGCCGGCTCGAGCGGTTGCGTACGAACCTCGAGCAGATCCGGGCGACGGGCGAAATCGCGATCTGGGGCGCGGGCGCCAAGGGCGTGACGTATCTGAACCTCCTCGATTCTACGGCGTCGCTCATCTCTTGCGTCGTCGACATGAACCCCCGCAAGCAGGGGCGTTTCGTTCCGGGGACGGGGCACCCTATCGTGTCGGCGACCCAGCTGAACGATCTCGCGATCAGCAATGTCGTAGTGATGAATCCAAATTACATCGACGAAATTCGCGACGAGCTGGATCTCCTTGGGGTTCAGGCAAGTCTGCACACGGAAGGTGAAGCGTGAAACTGCACATCGACTCCGACGCCCGAACGCTTCAGATCCACGACGGCGACAACATCGTGGAGATGCCCCTTTACTCCGACGAAGCCTTTCGCCATCTCTCACGAATCTGGGAGAAGGTGGGGTGGGACCTGCGCTACAGCTACGGCTTTACCTGGATGGGGCGACCGGTGATCCAGCTCCCTGAGGACATGGTCCGGATCCAGGAGACGTTCTACCGCGTGCGGCCGGACGTTGTCATTGAAACGGGGGTGGCTCACGGCGGTTCGCTCGTGTTCTATGCCAGCCTGTTCCGGGCGATGGGCCATGGCCGGGTAGTCGGCGTGGACATCGAGATTCGGTCCCACAATCGGAATGCGATCGAATCTCACGAACTCGCGTCCCTGATCACTCTGATCGAGGGAGACTCTACCGCCGAGGCTACCCTTCGCCGTGTGCACGAGCAGGTCAGGCCTGGAGAGCGGGCGCTGGTCATCCTGGACTCGAACCACACCCGAGCGCACGTGCTCGCGGAGCTCGAGGCCTATGCTCCCCTCGTCAGTCCGGGCTCTTGCATCGTCGCCACCGATGGCATCATGCAGGACCTAGCCGACGTCCCGCACGGCAAAGCGGAGTGGTCGCAGGACAACCCGCAGCAAGCCGCTCGCGAATTCCTTGCGAGACATCCCGAGTTCGTCCTCCAGCAGCCGCCCTTTCTGTTCGGCGAGACCAAGACCACGGTGCAGACGACGCACTGGCCGAACTCGTACCTCTGGCGCAAGGAATAGCCAGGGCCCGAGCATGGTGAGCATCCGTCGCAACGTAATCGCAAACTACGCTGGTCGCCTATGGTCGGCGGCTTTGGGATTGGCGTTTCCGCCGCTGTTTCTTCGGATGCTCGGGGCCGAGGCGTACGGATTGATTGGTTTCTACTCGTCGCTCATCGCTGTTCTTGGTGTCCTTGATCTTGGATTAGGGACCACATTGCAACGCCGCCTTGCCATCCTCTCGGCTGAGCGGTCGCCCAGCTCCGCTCAGCAGATGAATGATGTCACCCGTACCTTCGAGATACTGTTTTGGGGGGTCGGTGCTGCGGCCGGTCTGTCCGTAGTGATGCTCGCTCCAATTATCACTCGCCGCTGGATACATATCGATCGTCTCCCTGTAGCGACCGTAGTGGACGCCATCCGCGTCATGGGGCTTATCTTTGCTATGCAGTGGCCGGCAAGCCTGTACAATGGCGCGCTCTTGGGGCTGCAACGGCAGGTGGAGTTCAACGCCCTGTACGTGGTCGTCGGAACTCTCCGCTCGGTTGGTGCTGCGCTCGTGCTGTGGAAGGTAACCGCGACGATTGGCGCCTTCTTCGGATGGCAGGTGTTGACGACGGCCCTGACGACGACCTCGGCTGCGTGGATTGTCCGGCGAGCGCTTCCGGTCGCAAGGGCTCCGCGATTTCGCATGGACGAGCTCCGTGGAACGTGGCGATTCTCCTTGGGCTTGTGGGCGATATCAATCCTTGCAATCGGTCTGACCCAGATCGACAAGCTGACTGTCAGCAGGCTTCTGCCGCTTGCTGACCTTGGCTATTACACGCTAGCTTCATCGGCCGGAACCGCTGTACTCTTGCTCATTGGGCCCGTTTTTTCTGCGCTCTTTCCTCGATTCTGTCAGCTTGTGGGATCGCGAGATGAGGTCGACCTGAGAGCGCTCTACCACCGTGGATGCCAGATGGTGTCCGTGGTGCTCCTGCCCGTCGCTACGGTGCTGAGCATGTTTTCTCGCGAGGTCATGACGGCGTGGACTGGCAACGTAGTGGTCGTGGATCGTACCTGGGCAGCCGTGACTGCGCTCACGATCGGCAGTGCGTGCAACGCGATCGTGAACCTGCCATACGCCCTGCAGCTCGCTTACGGATGGACACGGCTGACGCTCTGGACGAACGTGGTCGCCATTGTCGCGCTATTGCCACTGGTGTGGATGCTTGGAAGTCGATACGGGCTGTCCGGTGTCGCGATTGGCTGGGCCGCACTCAACGTGGGCTATGTCGCAATCATCATCCCGCTCATGCACCGTCGGCTTCTTCGCGGGGAAGCGCGCCGCTGGGCTGTTCGAGACGTTGGTCTCCCGTTGCTTGGGGCATTGGTGCCGGCAGTGCCGCTTCGCCTCGTGGCGCCCATTGTGACGGGGCGCCTTCAGTGCCTGGGGGTTGTCGTGTTGTCATTGCTAGTGGCGGCGTTAGGAGCAGTACTTGCGGCCGAAGAGACGCGGCGGCCCGTAGTGAACTTCGTCTCAGCGGGGTGGAGAAAGTCGAATGCAGCATGAGTGCTACGGCAAAAGTCGCGACCCGCGAGGCGTCGGTGACGACGAACTGTTGCACAGATCTGTTCAAGAGTGCGGGATTGTCGTGACGTTGCGGCTGAGCGGACCATGATGGGATCTGGACTGGACAAGGGACAAGGGTAGAAGAGCAGCGCACTATGCGTGTCGCGGTGACCGGCGCAGGCGGCTTTCTAGGCTCTCATCTCACGAAGCGTCTCCGGGAGCGCCTGCCGGACGCCAGCGTGGTCGGGGTGGTGCGCCGGCTGCCTGAGGAGCAGGTCGCTGGAGTGAGGTACATGAACCGCCTAGAGCCAGTCGACCTGGTCTTTCACCTGGCAGGAGGTGGGGGAATTGCGGCAGCCCAGGAGGATCCAAGGGGGGACCTGCTACTGAACACGGCGACCACCGTCGAGGTCCTAGAGCAGATCCGTCAGGTGGGGGTAGGACGACTGGTAGCCGCCTCGTCGGCGGCTGTCTACGGGAGGGCGCACGGTAGCGTCTCCGAGGATCAGCCGCCGGCTCCGGCGTCCCCCTATGGCGTAAGCAAGCTCGCGTCGGAGCTGTACGTTCATGCCTACGAGCGGCTGTATGGGGTAAGCTCGTCCATTGCGCGCGTTGGGAACGCATACGGACCAGGGCAACGTCAGCTGGTGATCTACGATCTCGCGGTGCGAGCCCTGAGGGCTGCGCCCCCGCTGCACTTGCGTGGCACGGGCGAAGAAGTTCGTGACTTCATCCACGTCAGCGACGTGGTTGATGCGCTGATCGCAATTGGCCTTCACGGCGAGCCCGGCGCGACCTACAACGTCGCTTCCGGTCGGCATTCTACGATGCTCGAGGTCGCAACGCTCGTAGGCAACGCGGCGGGCTTGGAGGCTGGTACCGTAACCACTGACGGGAGAGGGGAGCTGGGAAAGGTGAGCGTATTCTGCCCGTCGATAGAACGCCTCACCAACCTCGGCTTCAAGGCACAGATGCCGCTCGAGCGTGGAATAGAAGAGACAGTGGCCTGGGTGAGGAAGCAAAGATGATCTGGGCAGGGAAGAAAGTGCTGGTCACTGGGGCAGGAGGGTTCATTGGGAGCCATCTCTGCGAACGCCTCGTGGCAGCAGGTGCAGACGTCACTGCCTTCGTCCGCTACACATCGCGAGGGCACGACGGCATGCTCGCGTACACGCCGAGCGAGGTCCGCGCCGCGATCCAACGGATCCTGGGTGACTTGCGGGACCCAGAGGCGGTGCGCAAGGCGGTCGCGGGCAAGGATGTGGTCTTCCATCTGGGCGCGTTGATCGCGATTCCGTACTCGTACGTCCATCCGACGGAGGTGGCCGAGGTCAACGTGATGGGCACAGTCAACGTGCTCAACGCGGCTCGCAATGCGAGCGTCTCGCGGGTCGTGCACACGTCCACCAGCGAGGTGTACGGAACCGCAAAGATGGTCCCCATCACCGAGGACCATCCACTCGCTGGTCAGTCGCCCTACAGTGCAAGCAAGATCGGCGCAGACGCGCTCGTCGACTCCTACCACCGCGCCTTCGGCCTTCCTGTGGCCACAGTGCGGCCATTCAACACCTATGGCCCCCGCCAATCGGGCCGCGCAGTCATCCCCACCATCGTCGGCCAGGCGCTCGCAAGCGACCGAGTGAAGCTCGGGGCGCTCACGCCAACGCGCGACTTCACGTTTGTCGAGGACACCGTGCGCGGCTTCCTGGCCATCGCCGCGTGCGACGCTGCAATCGGGCGTACGCTTAACCTCGGTAACGGCAGGGAAATCAGCGTCGGGGACGTCGCGGCACGGATCGTCGCTCGCGTTGGGCGGCCAGTCCCGATCGTGGCGGATGAAGAACGGGCGCGCCCAGGCAACAGTGAAGTCATGCGTTTGATCTGCGATGCATCGCGAGCGCGAGAGCTCACCGGGTGGCAGCCCGAGGTGTCCCTCGACGACGGGCTTGATCGTGTGATCGCGTTCATTCGCGAGCATCCGGGGTGGACTGACATCGCGCGGTACGAGGTCTAGACAGTGCGCGCCATCATTCTCGCGGGCGGCAAGGGCCGTCGCCTGCAGCCCTACACCGCGGTCTTCCCCAAGCCTCTCGTTCCGCTCGGCGATCGGCCGATCCTCGAGATCGTCATTGGCCAGCTGCGTCAGGCTGGGATCACGGAGCTCACTTTCGCGGTTGGTCACCTCGCTGGGCTCATCCAGGCCTACTTCGGGGATGGTTCACGGTTCGGTGTCACCATTGACTACTCCCTCGAGGAGAAGCCGCTGGGAACGGCCGGGCCGCTGAGCCTGATCACACCGCCGACCGACGACTTCCTGGTGATGAACGGCGATCTCCTGACGGACCTGAGCTACTCGACGTTCGTCGATGCTCATCGGACGGCAGGCGCGATCGCGACCCTTGCGGTGTTCCGCAAGTCCGTCGACATCACCCTCGGCGTGCTCGACCTCGACGAAGCCGACCGGATCACCGGCTACACGGAGAAGCCGACGATCCACTATGAGGTCTCGAGCGGCATCTACTGCTTCAAGCCGGAGATCTTGTCGTACCTCGAGCGCGGGGCGCACTGTGATCTGCCAGACCTCGTCCTTCGGCTCGTGCGAGAGAAGCGTCACGTCCACGGTTACCGATTCGGTGGCTATTGGCTCGATATCGGGCGGCCCGAAGACTACGAGACCGCTATCAACGAGGTTGCGAAAGGCCGCTTCGGGTGAGCCTCAGCCGGATTCTGTCGGTTCAACCTCACGCCGCGCGTGGGGGACCCGCGATTCAGCACCTGGCGTTTCTGGATGGTCTGGCCCGACGGGGCCACGAGATCCACGTCGTCATCCCGGAGGCGCAGGAGATGATGGCCGAGTATCGCGCGATCGCTCGGTCGGTCCTGTGCCTTCCCTCGATGCCGTGCGTACCCCGCACCACCGCGCCCTGGCAGCTCGCCGGCTACGGACTCCATGCCACCGCGATGGCCTGGCGAATCGCGCGGCAGGCCCGACAGCTACGTGCCGACGTCGTGCACACCTTCAACGAGGCGTTCCCGGCAGGCCCAATGGGCGCCCGCTTCGCACGGCTCCCCTCGGTCGTCCAGATCATCGGGATGTCCATCTTCCAGCCACCTTGGGTCGCCCGCCCGTACGTGCGACTGCTCGACGCATCCGCAGATCGGCTCGTCGGATGCCAGACGGCTATCCAGACGGCACTCGTCCAGCTGGGCGTCGCCGGTTCGAAACTGGCCGTGGTGTACAACGCCGTGGACACGGAGGCGGTGCGGAGCCGAGCGGAGGCGGAGCCCCGTCCTGGAGACTCTGGAGCTGTGCGTGTCGGCATGGTCGCAGGCTTGGACCCGCGTAAGGGGCATCTTGATTTCGTTGCTGCCGCCGCGCAGGTACTGCGCGCGGTTCCTGCGGCACGCTTCTACATCGTGGGGCGTGCAACGGGAAACGAGCCCTACCTGACGGCGATCAGGGAGCACATCGCGCGGCACGGGATCGCCGACGCGATTGAGCTCACGGGGGCGGTGGCGCGCGCAGAGCCATGGATTGCGTCCTTCGATGTCCACTGCATTCCTTCGCTGACCGAGGCGCTCTCGGTGGCCGGACTCGAGGCCATGGCGCTCGCTCGCCCCATCGTCGCGACGAACGTGGGGGGTAACCCAGAAGAGGTCGTCGACGGTGAGAGCGGCCTGCTGTGCAGGGTGTCCGACCCCGACGACCTAGCCGCAAAGGTGGTCCAGCTGCTGTGTGACGCGGACCTCCGAGCACGGATGGGAGCCGCAGCCCGCAAACGAGCCGAGGACCTGTTCAGCCTCGGGGCCAACGTGGGGAAGCTAAGCGCGATCCTCGAGCAGGCACGCGTGCTGCGCTGATGGTTGTTGCCTGTTCAGCGGCGAGCGGCGGCGGCGGCGAAGTGGATGGCTTGCTCGGTCCCGTCGTTCATCCTCGCGACGGTGAACTCCTCTGTTGCAGTTCGATGGGCAGCGCGAGCCATCGTTCGGATCCGATCGGGGTTGGACAGCGTTGTGCGGAGCGTCCCAACCAGCGCGTTGAGGTCACCGGGCGGACCGAAGAGCAGACCGTTTTCGCCGTCGCGAAGCGCCGCGATCTCGGGGCCATGGCGTCTGCGTTCCGCGTGGGTGACCACGGGCAGGCCATACCCGAACGCGTGGAGGATGCTGAGACCGACCGCGCTCGGCATGACAAACAAGTCCGAGGACAGGAAGAACGGTGCAAGGTCCTTCTCATCGTAGATTGCACCAAGGAAATGGACGGCGGAGCCGAGGCCGAGCGACTCGGCCAGCTCGCGCGACGACCGTTCCTCCGCTCCCGACCCCACGATGAGTACACGGAGTCCAGGAAGCTCTCCGCGAAGCTGGGCGGCTGCGCGCAGCAGGAGATCCACACGCTTGCCGACGTCCAGCCTGGCCACGAACAGGAGGACGGGACCACTGTCGATGCCTTGCTCGCGACGAAAGGCTGCGAGGCGCTCTGGGGCTACCAGCCATGGATCCCGCGCGGCCTGAATCTCCCGCTGATCGAGAGCGTTCGCCGCAACAAAGATGCGCTCGGGCGCGGCGGTCCGCGCGCGGTACTCCGCGGCCGCAGGCTCCGCGTAGAAGAGCAATGCGTGCGCCAGTTCGGACACGGCGCGCCGGGGCAGTTCCCGCCAGACAGCCTCGTTGGCCGAATAGCCATGGCCCCACAGGACCGTGCCCAGACCGTTCGCCCGAGCACGCAAGAGCCCAGGGACCAGGCTCGCGTAGTTCAGGTTCCAGTTGAAGACGATCACGTCGGCATTGGCTCTCGTGGCCTCTTCCCACTGCGGGGCGTGCCAGAGCACCGTTCTCCCTGGCAACTGGAGCCGGCGCTGGGGAACGCAGCGAGCCCTGAACCCCGTTGGTGCCACGGACGGTGGTCCATCGGGCGCGTTCCCGTAGACGATCGTGAGGTCCATCCCGGGGCGGCGCGCAAGCTCCTCCCAAACCGGGTTCCGGTACTTCGGCAACGAGTGCGACTGAAGCGTCACGCGCAACGGCCGCGAGGAGGAAGGGATGGGAGCTGCCATGCTGGAAATGGTTGATACTACACGCGGTGAACACCCGGCTGGGAGAGGCAGTCGCTCGGGTTTCGCGTTTCACCCGATGTGTTCGTGGTACACTTTCGACCTCCGACACGGACGCCGTAAGAACTGCCAGGCTTCCGCCTCTCCTCATGTATGACATTACTTTCGCTGCAAGTCGCGTAGTCCGTATCTCGCGTCGCATCCTGTGGAGCCGAACCGCGCTAGCTCGAGCTCGGACGGCTGGCGTGGTCCTGGGCCCCGAGAACTTCTGCTACGCCCCTCGCTCTTCATGGGGGGCGGTGATCGACGTCGGCGTCGGACACACGCCGACCTTCGCGCCCTGGATCCAGCGCGAAACGGGCGCGTTCGTGATCCTTTGCGATCCGACGCCGAAGCACATGCCACGGTTGCGGAGCTGGGTGAAAGAGCACCCGCGCACGTCCCTTCTCGAGCGGGCGGTGACCCCCGTCACTGGACCCATCACGTTCTTCGAGAGCACGGCGCAGGAATCCGGATCCATCGATACCACGCACACCAATCGTGGCGGAGCGGGCCGGACCATAGAGGTGCAGGGCATCTCGCTCGACGACCTCCTCGACCAGACGAGGAGCCACGGCGAGGTCTCTTTGGTCAAGCTCGATACGGAAGGCGCTGAGTTTCGCATCCTCGGCGAACCGTCGCCGGCGCTTCGCAGAACTCTGCTGCGATGCCCGCAATGGCTGGTCGAGTTCCATCCTATTCCGCAAACCCGGACGCATTTTCTCGCGGTGCTGCGCATCCAGCAATTCTTTGCGGAGTCCGGCTTTCGGCGCTTTTCTCCAAACGGAACGGACTGCCTCTTCTATCGGTAACCACAGAACCCGCAGAGACTTCGGCGAGAAGTGCATGAGGTCCCACACCGTCCTGCCGATTGCGCTTGCGACGGCGCTATTCGCCGGCAGTTGCAGGGTTTCGCCCGCTCGAGACACATCGGGCGCCCTGCCGTCGTGGACAGACTGGCTGGGGGTCCCCTGGCGCGGTGAGTTCCGGGAAGACGATGCGACCGATCGTGTCGGCGCAGCGACTTGGATGCAGATCACTGCGGCAGATGGCGCGCTGCACGTCCGACTGGAGTGCGCTGAAGCGTCCGTGAGCGACGCTATCGACATCATCTTGGACCCAGGAGGTGACGGGCTCCGCCAGTGGCGATACACCTTGCTGCCCAATGGGGCGTGCACCGAGCAGGTGGCCGACGAAGGCGGCGAGCTCGCCCCGGCGGCGTGCGTAGACGAGGTTCGTTACCTGTCGTCGCTGCGCGGCACGCAATGGCACATGGAGATTGCGCTTCCATTCGCCCGCATCGGCGCCCGCCCCGAGTGGACCTGGCGCGTCACAAGAACCCAGCTGGATGGGGATCGCCGCCGGCGGTCGACCTGGGCGCCACTGAATCCGACAGTGCTCCTGCCTTCACATGAACCGGTGAGCAGACTTCGCACGGGCTCTCGGACGCTCGACTGGCACCTCTCGCAAGCTCGCGTCGCCGTGTCCGGGAACGAAGCGGGCATCCAGACCTTCTGGCCAAGCGTGCGCGTCACGAGCTTCGCAGACGGCACTCTGGGAATGTCGCTGGGGGCAGGGCGCGAGCAAGTGAACAAGGTCAATGCCGTCGTCGACGTCACCTTACCCGCTGGGGTGTCGAGGGACGTGGCTCTCCCGTCCTTCGCCTCCCCTTCGATGCCAGTAAACGACAGGGTCTTGGTGACCGCGCGCGAGTCGGGGGCGCAAGGGGATGTCAGCCACATCGATGCCCGGCTCGCGACGACTCGCCACGTCCACCTCCGCGTGCTCGAGCCCGCGTACCGCGGAAATATCTACAACTCGCAAGACGTCGAGAGGCTCGTCCTCGAAATCCGACTTTCCACGGCCACCGCGTCCGTCTCGACGTCGGTCAACGTGCAGTTGGTGGACGAACTGGGAGTGGTTGCGCGTGCCGTTCGTTCTGCTGCATCTGCGGAGCTGACGCGGACCTTCGAGATTGGTTCTCTGCCCGAAGGCAACTACACCTTGGTGGCGAGTGCCCTGCGCGAAAACGGAGACACGGTGGCACAGGACCGTGTGCCCGTACGCAAACTCGGGATGCCACGTGGGAGCGAGGTTCGCATCGACGACCGGGGGAATATCCTGGTCAACGGGCATCCCCAGCTGCTCATCGGCTGGTACGGGGCCCTTCCCCGCGATGATCCAAGGCCGGAAGTCCTCGCTCTACAGAACGTGCAGACTGCGGTCATTCTCGCAAAGGCAGACCCCCAACCGATCCGAGATGCGTTCTCACACGGCGTGTACTCGATCGTGAGCGTCGATCCGCTCCGCCTCTGGGGCAGTCCAAGCGCGGGGCCGGCGCGAACAGCCGTTGCCGACGAGATGGCCACGACCGGTCACCCGTCCGCCGCGACGCTCGACTTGCTCAGAAGTTTGGTCCGTGCAGTTCGCGACGAGCCGGGGTTGCTGGGCTACTACCTGGCAGACGAGCCCGAGATTTCGAGCCGCCGGTCGGACTATCTCGAGCAAGCATACGCTGAGCTCGCCGAGCTGGATCCCTACCATCCCGTCGTGATCACCAACATGACCACGGATGGCCTCGCAACTCACGGAGCGCGAGCAGCCGACATCCTGAACCCCGATCCATACTCAGCCCACGCAGACGAGGTGCCACGGTTCATGCGTGCAGCGCGCAACTGCGGACAGAGCCGTCAAGCGCTGATGGCCACGCTCTGGCAGGCGTCGTTTAGGCGGCACTACGAGAATCTGGATGCAGGCCCCTACCCCTTCCGCGTGACTCGCGCTCAGTACCTGTCGGCCGTCGCGCTCGGTGCGCACGGCTTCACGGGGTATGTCGCGCCGTTCTTCATGCCGGAGCCGACACTGCGATACGGGTTGCCCCCCATCTGGCGCGAGCTCCGGTTCCTCGAGCCCGCCGTCGCGGCGCCCCCACCAGACCATCCTCTCTTCATCGACGGCTCGAGCGAGGTCTACGGCTGGATTCGTTCGGTGGGTTCTGATGTGTACGCGATCACGTCGAACCCGTCGGACAGGGCCACGACGGTAACGATCCATCACCCGCTGCTTCGCGATCTTCATGAGATCGCGGTTGTCGCCGAGGATCGCACCGTCGCCATCGCGCAAGGAGCACTGCAAGACACCCTGCCGGGTGGGGGTGTGCATGTGTACAGCACGAACCGCGCGGGTCGTATGCTGCCGACCATCGCGCAGACCGAGGCAGATATCGCCGCAGAACAGCAACTGTCACAGGCGCCCGGCAATGTTCTGCACGACTCCCAGGGCACCTGGGTGTACTCGGTGAGGGGATTCCAGCCTGCCTTTTCGCGATACTTCGAGTACGTGACGAATGGCGTGCGGGATGACGAGGGGTGGCACGTGCCGTCCGTTGGAGTCGACCCCCCATGGTTCCAGGTCGTTCTGCCGGCACCCAAGCCAGTCGGCCATGTCGTCGTGTACACGCCGAACCTGCGCGATTTCGATCTCGAGCTGGTGGACGCACGCGGCGGACGACACGTGGCCGCGATCCGCGGCAACGCCGCCAGCGAGGTTCACGTTCCGGTTCACCCCTCCCTCACCATGGTCAAGTTGCGGCTGACGGCACTGGCGTGTCGCCCCGGATCGGTACAGGGACCCATGGTGCGAGAGATCGAAGCCTTCGCCGCCGGCCCTCCGGCTTCGCCCATTCCGTGGCTTGCGTCGCCCCCTCCGGCGCCCGTGATGATGCCCGCGGGGCCCCACGCGGAACCCGTGTGGACAGAGCGGTTTGAGGATCCGTCTCGCTCCGCGCTGCCTGGTCCGGCACACGACGCCTGGTCCTTCGACCCCAAGATGATCACGGTTGTTCCCGGTGCGCACGGCGGCGTCGCCGTCTGGAGCACGGCTCCCATCGGTTATGCCGCCATGTCGCGGCGCTTCCACACCGACCTGCGCGGAAGGTACCTCCAAGCGCGTATCGAAAGCGTCGAAGGCGAAGGATATCCATTCTATTCCGTTGGCGTGCGCAGCGGTGCTGCCTCGAGTACACCGCTCGTCGCCGACCGCGCAGGTTTCTACACGATCGATCTGCACGCGTTAAGCCCCCCGTTCACCGACGCAAGCACGCGCGAGTTGCTCGTCTCGCTCCATCTTGCCGGCTCAAGGGTTACTCCGGGCGGCGAGGTTCTGGCCGGGCCGCGTGTGACCTTTGACTGGCTCCGCTTGACGGGAAACCCGATGGACGCGCTGGTCGTGTCGTTGCCCGATGGCTCCCCGGTCCCCGAGCACCTGACGCAAGGCGACCAGCTGCTGGTGCGGCTCCAGCTAACGCATCCGGCAAACGACGCCGTCGTGGAGTGGCACGCAAACCCGGGCTTCTTGTCGCTGACGCTGAACGGAGAGCCCTATCTTCAGATGGCCCGCGCAGGGACCGGCGACGGCCGCGAATGGGTAGCGCACGTCACTCTTGGCCCGAAGTGCGATCGCTTTGACGGGACGAAGGCCTTTCCGCTGGTGGCGCGTGCGGTGCTGTCCGGTGGGTCCTTGCGCGATACCTCCACGATGATCGCGGCCCGGTTCGACTGAATGTTGCGACGCCTTGACGCAACACATCACGGCTCGTAGCGTCCTGCCGCAGGCAACCGGAGACCAAACGTGTCGAGACTCGTCCTTGGGATCAACTCCGCTCACGGCGACGCTTCTGCGGCCCTCGTGAGCGAGCGCGGGCTCATCGCTGCCATCGCAGAGGAGCGACTCAATCGGCAGAAGCACTGCGGTGGCTTTCCGCGACTGGCCGTCCAGGAGGTACTCCGCCTCGCCGGAGCCGTCGTGGGAGACATCACGGATGTCGCCGTGGCGCGCGACCCAAAGGCGAACCTCGCGGCGAAGCTCGCGTTCGTCGCGCGTCATCCGAAAGCCAACGTGCGCGGAGCGTTCAAGCGCCTTCAGGTTCATCGCGACGTGGCGTCATCGCCCGACCTGGTTGCTGAAGCGCTTGGCGCACGCAGCGACACCATCCGGGCGCAGTTTCACCAGGTCGAACATCATCTCGCCCACATAGCGAGCTCGTTCTACACTTCGCCGTTCGAGCGCGCGACGGGGTTCAGCGCAGATGGGGCGGGTGACTTCGCTAGCAGCATGACTGCCATCTGCGAAGGTACGGGCATCGACATCCGGCATCGGGTCCTGTGGCCACACTCCATTGGAGTCTTCTATACCGCCATCTGCCAGTACATCGGCTTCTCTCGGTACGGCGAAGAGTACAAGGTCATGGGCCTCTCGGCCTACGGCGTGAATCGCTTCGCCCCTGAGATGCGCCGGCTCATTCACTGCGATCCAAAGCACGGGCTCAAGCTCGACCTCGAGTACTTCCAGCACCATCGCATCGCCGAAGGGCTGACCGAACTGAGCTCGGGGGAGGTCATCGTCCCCCAGCTGTGGAGCGAGCGGCTGGAGGCGCTGCTAGGCCCTCCGCGGCGCCCGGGTGATCCCCTTACCGACCGCGATCGCGACCTGGCCGCTTCGCTCCAGTTGAGGTTCGAGGAAATCTACCTGTCGATGGTTGCGGAGGCCGTTCGTGAGACGGGGATGAGCGACATCGTAATGGCGGGCGGCTCGGTCCTGAATTCTGTCGGCAATGGGCGCTTGATCACGGAACGTGTCGTCGAACGTGCGTACTTTCACCCGGCCGCGTCGGATGATGGCACCGCGGCCGGCGCTGCATTGTACGTCAAACACGGCGTACACAGACTGCCGCGCACGGGTCCGCTTCGCAATGCGTATCTGGGCACGGAGTGGAAGGATGAGGACATCGAGGCTGCGCTGTCTGCAAGCGGCCTTGCGTTCCGCCGTTGCGATCGCCAGGTGCTTCTCGCGTGCGCGGCATCAGCTATCGCCGAAGGCAAGATCGTCGGGTGGTTCCAGGGTCGCGAGGAGTGGGGGCCGCGTGCGCTCGGCAATCGCAGCATCCTCTGTCACCCCGGCTGGCCGCAGATGAAGGCGACACTGAACGCCCGCATCAAGAACCGTGAACCCTTCCGACCTTTCGCGCCCGCTGTGCGCATGGAGAAGCTCAACACGTGCTTCCAGGGGACGCACGAAGTGCCCTTCATGATCGTCGTCTACAAGGTGCGGCCGGAGTGGAAGGAGCGGTTGAGCGCCATCACCCACGAGGACGGCACGGGACGAGTGCAGACCGTTCGCCGCGAGGAGAACGAGATGTACTACGATCTCATCGCTGAGTTCGAGAAGCGGACGGACATCCCAGTAGTGCTCAACACGTCGTTCAACGAGAACGAGCCCATCGTTCACACTCCTGCGCAGGCGATCGACTGCTACGCGCGGACCCGGATGGACGCGCTAGGGATCGGATCCTTTTGGCTGCAGAAGCCGTGAAGGGCACAGAGCCCGCTGGCAGGTGCCGCAACTCGGCTATATCACCGGAATCGGTGATAGAGCCAGTCGCCAATGTTCTTGCAAGCCGTCAGCGACAGACCGCGGGATCTCGCATCACGGAGTATTGCGTCGGCGCGCTCCGCTGCTTCCGCGACGTTCTTGCCCGCTCGATCCGCACCGCGGAGAACGGACCGCGCAATCGACTGCCCTCGAGCCCGAAGGCTGCGCGCGTTGAACTCTAGAACGGCACTAAGGGCCTCAACGGACGTCGGGGAGAACTCGGTACCGTTCTGAGTCGCTATTGCCTGGCACGACGCGAGGACATCACGTCGAAGCGCGATGCTGGCCCCTGCATAAGCCAGAGCTAGTTGTCTGTTCAATGACAAATGAAGAGCATCGTGGTGTATAAATTCTGACTGAAGGTAGCTTTCGTAAAGCAAGATCTGAAGAGATGGTGCGGCAATAAGCCGCGAATGAAACGGAATGTTCGGCTCGGCAAGAAACTGCTCACGGGGGCCCCCTTTGTCCTTTGAGGCAAGATAGGACGACCCCGTGCTGTGTCGACTGGCACCGTTTATTGCCAACGGGAAGCCTAGTCGCAAATACCGTTGAGTGACGCAGGCCAGCGCTATCGCGGAATATAGATCGGGCACCTGAGACCGAAAGAAGGAGCCGTCAGCTGCCCGCGCGCGGTTTATGGTAGTGATCTGGGCGAATCCTCCATGATAAAGCCAAGGAAGAGCCTGATATGGTGTCCGACCTTCCATTGCTGCGCTCAGTGCAGGCCTAGACTGCACGTAGCGGATGGAGTTGCCTAGCGGCACACCGAGATTGGCGTCGCTCGTCCAGCCGCTCTGTGGCCAAGCGTATGTGCAATAGGCAGCGCTAACAGCATCGCAAGGAAACCGGGACAGCGCTTCGTCTAAGCGGGCGAGCGCACCGGGGAGCAGTCCGTCGTCGTCGCCGAGAAATCCTACCCACCCATCCGTCACGTGGCCGAGAGCAAACTCCCAGTTATGAGACATGCTCAGGCGTCGACCCGTATTCAGGTAGCGGACGCGAGAGTCGCGACAAGCGTGAACGACGTCCGCCGTATCGTCCAGGCTGTTGTTGTCGCTGACGATGATCTCGAAGTTGTCGTACTTCTGGGCCGTGAGGGTGCGAAGGCAATAGCGCAGTGTGTCTGGTCGTTCCCGGGTCGGGATAATGACGGTGTATTTCGAAGGCTGACGGAGCATCGGTGGGTTTCGTGGGCAGCGAGTTCACGCTTCAAGAAGGCGCATTCGCCGAGTCGAGCGCCTGTAGGACCCACTCCCAGGTACGACGGCCGGGCGCCGCTGGCATTCCGCGGCGGTAGCGCACGTATGCTGTCCAGCAAGCTACGAAGTTTTCCGGTGAGTGAAACTGAACGAACCGTCGGCCCGCCTCTCCCACGAAAAAATCCTTCGCCAGGTCGAGGCTCTCCACGAGTGCATTCGAAAAGACCGGTATCGTCGAGACACTGCACACTTGGCCTAGCCCAAATCGCTTAATAGTCGCACCGATCCAGCCAGAATCTGAGCCAAGAACAAACTTGCCCGCTGCTGCGCCACGTATCACGACGCTCGCTGAGCCGACGTGGTCAGGGTAGGGGGTGCAAATGAGGTTGGCGGAGAGGACCGCGGCTTCAAAGTCAGGCTGTGAGACAAACCGATCGATAGAGTAGATGCGGCCAGCGCGAACCAACGAAAGATATTCCGTGCGAAGAAGCGCGGCCACATGGGGCTCGTGGGGACCGACCAATAGGAGGCGATCAGTGTGTGCAAGCCGCGCGGCTGCGAAGGCGCGTATAAGTAGGTCCACCCCCTTTCGACGGTCAAGCGCGCCGACACACCCGATGTACCGTCCATCTTCAGGGATTCCTAGCCGCCTTCGCGCGGTCGATGTGTCTGTGCCGGCGATGTGCTCCACTGGGTCGGGCATCAGGTCGCACTTGTAGCTGAAGCGGCCACCTCGTCGCTGAATCTCAGCGAGAACTAGGGGATCGAGATGGTGCATTCTGCTCCATGGAGCACGTGCAGCAAGCTCCCAGGAAGCCAGAGTAAATGCGCGCCGGCGTACCGAGGGCCACGGGTAGGCAAAGGCCCCGCGAAACATGAGGCCTTCGAGCTGGATACCGCGTGGAATAAGGGGAAGCGGCTGGGCGGCGCCCAGAAGTTGCGATATTCCGTCAGCGTAGGGGACGACAACGTGGTCCGGGCGAACCCGGCGGATGCTTTGAAGTAGCGACGCGAAATGCTTTGCGGAGTTGAGAAGCGTGCCCCCAGCCGCCGGCGGCAACGGATCGATCTCCATTCGGCACGCTAAGGGCTCAAGGAACAGGCGATATGGCGTGGAATCGAGCGCAGCCGTACTTGTGGAGAGGATCAAGGAGTCAGCGACGTCTGCAAACGCGGGCAGAATCAGGCGCAGGTACGCGAAGTGATGACCCACGAAGTCAGGCTCAAACACTAGGACGCGCAACGTAAGGTCCTCCACGATCGGGTGGCACGGTAGAAGTCGGCCCGCAGTTACGAAGAACCTGGCCGTTCCAGTGTGTTGCGGGCTCAGCCATCCATATCATTAGGTATCTACTTGGCGAGCATGCCACGGCTCGATCCTGGCGGAAAGCACCTGCGAACGGCGCACCTGGCGGGGAATAAGCTGTGCCAGGACGCCCGTGAGAAGCCAAAGGTGCCTCGCCGACCAAATAGTGCCGCTGACTTGCGCTTCGAGCGCGACCAGCAAGTACAGCGGGAGCGCGCTGGCAGCCGCTCCGCCCATGACTCCGATCCGAACCCAGTGGCGCCGCATCCCTCCAGCGAGGGAAGCTAGCATGGCCCAGCACAGAAGGGCCCCCGCCAGCCCAGTGTCAATCAAGGGATCGAGGTAGGCAGCATGAACGTACCACCATTCTCCGCCGTTAATGGTCCGCCCGACGAGCGAACCGCCCCACCCCCAAAACGGTCGCTCGCTGAATGCAATGTAGGCAGTGCTGTAGAGCGACGTGCGGTCCGTGTTACTCGCCAGTTCGTAGTTTTGAACGTCGGTGGCTCGACTTGGTGCAAGCTCGGTGCTCACGTAGAGGCCGAGCGCAACGACAGCTAGTGCCATCGCGGCGAGGAAGATGCGGCGCATGCTTGCGCCCCTATTTCCGAGATAGGCATCCAGCCCCACGGCCAGAACAAGAAACAGAAGGGGTCCACGCTCGCCCAGTTTCGTTATCAGTGCAAGATTCACCGGGAGTATAGCCCAGTGGAGCCAGGAGAGGCGACGCCGGTGCTGGCGGCGCCCAAGGGCATGTCGGAGAGACAGGGAGCCGACGCCGAGTTCGAGGCTAATAATGATGCCCGTAAGATTGCGCACCGGAAGCCAGCGATCTCCCGCAAGATCCGTGGGATCAGTACTGTAGTTGGTTGTCCCGATCGCCCAGTGATAGAGTAGGATAACGGTCGTCATCAGTCCGAAAATCGCCGCCCAGTCCAATACACGGCGCCAGCATGCCTCGTCCGCCATGAAGAGTCCGGTGACGAACGCAAGCAATCCGTACCCAAGCATAAGATACGGCGCAGGATCGAAACCGGGGAGGATCGGTGGGTCAGCCACTCGCCGCCAAATCCAGAGACCCATGTACATGAGCGCGAGAACGGGGACATTCTGCCGAAGGCGGCTAAGAACCTCCGTGTTCTTGGCAATAAGTCCCGTTATCGCGGCCGCGGAGGTTGTCGCGTATGCCGTGGCAGTGAGCTCTGTGCTCCAGGGCACCCCCAGCCATTCCGTTATCGCGAAGTATGGCGTGGCGCCCGCAATCAAGAACGCACAACAGGCATGTGGGTACAGGAAACCCAGAACGAGCACGACCGGCACCAGTGGAACGATGTATGTGAGTGAATCCATCGTACGCTTGCGGACCTAGCCTTGAGTAAATCGGTGGACGCGCGGGAAGATCACGGGCCAAACGTGCGAGCCAACCGTAGGCGTTGCCGCGGAACGGGAAAGTCGAGGCTGAACCTAGCTTCCAGGTGGTACTTCTTGAGGAAGGAGCGGGAGGTTGTGCATGAGCGACCCAGCGCGCTCGGGTGCAATAGCGACGTCTCTCTCCAAGAGGGCATTCTTTGCGGACCCTTCGGCGACACCGCCGGCCGACTGCGCAGTCGGGACTACAGGCGCATATTCTGGCACGATCTCGTGAAAGATCGAGCGGATCTGCTCGGGCGTGCCGACGTCTGCGATGTGTCGCAAGTGGGAAAGGCGAGCGAGAATGTCCTGCAGGTCGAAGGGCTGGAAGCGCCCGATGTAGATCTTTGGGTGACGGGTGCGTTCAGCGCCCTCAGCCGTCATGGAAAGTTCCTCGAAGAGCTTCTCGCCAGGGCGGATCCCGACGAACTGGAGTTCGATGTCCTCGTCGGGCCTGAAGCCGGACAGGCGGATCAAGTCCCTTGCAAGATCCACGATCTTCACGGGTTCGCCCATGTCGAGAATGAAAATTTCGCCACCTTCGCCCATGGTGCCTGCCTGGAGTACGAGCTGGCACGCTTCGGGGATCGTCATGAAGTAGCGCTTCATCTCGGGATGGGTGATGGTGACTGGACCACCACGCGCGATCTGTTCCTGGAATATGGGGATGACGCTGCCCGCAGATCCTAGAACGTTGCCGAATCTCACTGTTGAGAATCGCGTCTGGCTGTGTCGCGCGAGAGCCTGAACGTAAATTTCCGCTATCCGCTTTGAACAGCCCATGACGGACGTCGGGTTGACCGCTTTGTCGGTGGAAATCATGACGAATTGGCGGACGCCGTGTGAATGGGCGAGGTCAGCGAGGAGGCGCGTGCCGAAGACGTTGTTCTTTACTGCCTCGCCCGGGTTCCACTCCATCATGGGCACGTGTTTGTGCGCGGCAGCGTGAAATATGACGTCCGGTTTATGTTCGCGGAATAGCGCGTCCATGCGGACTGCATCGGTAATATCAGCCACACATGGCACTACGTGGTTTGCAAGGGGAGGGTGGGCGGCCAGTAGCTCGCGGTGGATCTGGAACAGGTTGTTCTCGGCCCGCTCTACGAGCAGTAGCTTCGATGGCTGGAACAGACAGACTTGTCGACAAATCTCGGAGCCAATACTCCCGCCGGCACCCGTGACCACGATCGTACGGTCACGCATGGAGGCGGAGATCGCTGCGAGCTCCAAGGTGACTGGGTCTCGCCCGAGCAGATCCTCGATTGTGACGTTGCGGATCCGAGAGAGATTCACTTGGCCGCCGACGATCTCGTACACGCCAGGGATGATCTTGGCGGACAACCCGGCGTCGTCACAAAGTGCCTTCAGACGGCGAATAGCCTTGCCGGGTGGTTTAGCAAACGTGATGAGAACCTCTCGCGCGCCGTGCTTGTGACATAGCGCTCCAAGCTCCGCAGTGGTTCCTAGAACTGGAATCCCATGGAGTACAGTACCAACCTTGGTCTGGTCGTCATCCACGAAGCCCACGGCCTCGATGCCTAAGTCACGACGCGTAGTGATCTCCTTTGCAACGAGCAGTCCTCCCTGACCCGCCCCGACCAGCATCGTCCGGACCAGCTCTCGCTCTGGAAGAACCCGGCCCCCTGCGTCCTGCCGTTCGCCGACCAGTCGGCGCACTACACGGAGACCGCTGACCGCCATGAACGACACGACCAGATCGATGCCAATGACGCCTATGGGCAGCATTGCGTACTGGGCGTTTGACGGAGTGAAGAAGGCCCCTGCACCGAGACGCATCGCAAGAAGCAGGCCGCCGGCGACGCACAAGGCCGCGAAGATCCGCGTGACCTCACGGAGCCCCACGTATCGCCAGGCAAACCGTGGCACTCCAAGAGCAGCTAGAACGCCGTACTGCAGGGCGATGATGTAGGGCGTGAGAAACAGCGCCCTCTTGAACATGACCAACGGAACATGCCCCTCAAAGCGCAGGAGGACCGCCACCCAGAGGGCAGCGGCCAGCCCAGAGAGGTCTAGTGCGATCTGGGTGTAGCGGGCGACGGAATGACGCATGGGCTCTCCAGAGGGCGCTTCCAACGGTGCCGAGGCGTGCGGGCGGAACCTAGCACACGGCCAATTCAGCGGAGGGACGCTGGAAAGAGCGGGCGGGGAGTCCGCGAGGGGACAGAAAGTTCGCTGCAGTTTGGTTGCGCGTGGCGTCGGCGCCGTTCGACCGGGCGCACCCCCCTGACTGGACAGCCGCCCAGCACGGACACACGGCTGGGCCTGCATCCGCCAACCGTCAGCCACCATGGGCCACGGGTCTGCTATCACCGGGACATGAAACGCGCGCTGGTCACCGGGATCACGGGCCAGGATGGCTCGTATCTTGCGGAGCTTCTTCTCGACAAGGGCTACGAGGTTCATGGCATCGTCCGAAGGGCCAGCACCTTCAACACGGGCCGCATCGATCACCTCTACCGGGACGCGCACGATCCTGAGGCGCGGATGTTTCTTCACTACGGCGACCTCGCGGACGGCACTGGCTTGCGTCGCATCCTGGAACGAGTCCGCCCTGACGAGATCTATCACTTGGGCGCACAATCTCACGTGCGCGTCTCCTTCGACGAGCCGGAGTACACGGCGGACGTCGACGCGACCGGAACGCTTCGTCTGCTCGAAGCCGTTCGCGACTCGGTCGGCGGTTCGGGCAAGGCCGTACGCCTGTACCAGGCGGGTTCGTCGGAGATGTTCGGCTCAGCGCCCCCGCCCCAGAGCGAAACGACGCCGTTCCACCCTCGCAGCCCCTACGCCGTGAGCAAAGTTGCGGCGCACTGGTACGCCATCAACTACCGAGAGGCTTACGGGCTGTTCGTCGCCTGCGGCATCCTGTTCAACCACGAGTCTCCGCGGCGAGGGGAAACGTTCGTTACGCGAAAGATCACGCGTGCCGCCGCACGGATCAAGCTCGGCCTACAGAAGAAGGTCTACCTCGGCAACCTGGAGGCGCGACGGGATTGGGGCTTCGCCGGCGACTACGTGGAGGCCATGTGGCTCATGCTCCAGCAAGACGTCCCCGACGATTATGTAGTCGCGACCGGGGAGTCCCATTCGGTCCAGGAGTTCGCTGAAGCGACCTTTTCGCACTTCGGGCTGGACTGGCGAGTGCACGTCGAGATCGAGCCTCGCTACTTTCGTCCGGCGGAGGTGGACCATCTTCGCGGCGACTCGACCAAGGCGCGGCAGAAGCTCGGGTGGGCTCCACGCGTGACGTTTTCGGAGCTCGTGCGTCGGATGGCCGATCACGATCTCGAGCTCGCGCGGCAGGAGAGGATGCTTCGGGACGCGGGCCATTCCGAGGGGCTTCGGGGAACGGGACACGAATGAACAAGCAGGATCCGATCTTTGTCGCCGGTCACCGCGGCCTAGTGGGGTCCGCCATCGTTCGACGCCTGGCGGCTGATGGCTACGAGCGCGTTGTCGTGCGCACCCGAAACGAGCTCGACCTCCGCCGACAAGAGGCCGTGGACCGGTTCTTCGAGGAGCAGCGTCCGGCCTTCGTGTTTCTGGCCGCGGCCACGGTGGGCGGGATTCTCGCAAACAACACCTACCCCGCGGATTTCATCCGGGACAACCTCCTGATCCAGACCAACGTCATCGATGCGGCGTACCGCAGCGGGGTGACGAAGCTCCTGTTCCTGGGCTCTTCGTGCATCTACCCCAAGCTCGCGCCGCAGCCGATGAGCGAGGCTGCGCTCCTGACCGGACCGCTGGAGCCAACCAACCAGGCGTATGCCGTGGCGAAGATTGCGGGGATCGAGATGGCGCGCGCATACCGTCGTCAGTACGGGTTTCGGGCGATCAGCCTGATGCCCACGAACCTGTACGGCCCGAACGACAACTTTGACCCGGAGACATCCCACGTACTCGCCGCGCTCATGCGCAGGTTCCATGAGGCAAAAGTCGCGCAGGCGCCCGAGGTCGTGGTCTGGGGCTCAGGCCAGCCGCGGCGCGAGTTCCTCCACGTGGATGACCTCGCGGACGCGTGCCTCTATCTGATGAGGCACTACGATGGCGAGGACCTGGTCAACGTTGGCGTCGGGGAGGATCTAAGCATCCGGGACCTCGCCGAGCTCATGTGCAGCGTTGTGGGGTACCCTGGCACGTTGCGCTTTGACCCGACCAAGCCTGATGGAACCCCACGGAAGCTTCTCGACGTGACCCGGCTCCATGGTCTTGGGTGGAGGGCGAGGATCCCACTCCTTCAGGGGCTTGCCGACACCTATGCGTGGTACACACATCGGAATGCCACAAGCCACTGATATTGCTTAGCTTCCGATGGTCCAGGTTACCCGTCCCGGGTACGCCCTGCGCTTGACCATCGAGGGCCCGTCGCGTACACCACCGCTCCTGCGCTGGGCTTTTTCGTTCTCGTTCCGCTGGAATAGGTGAACGGGATCCTTGCACGAAGCAACAGGTCTACACGCCAACGTGAACGACTCCCCGCAAAAAGCTGAGGTTCCGCGGCAACGACCTACGGCTACGCCCACTGAGACGGCTGTGTCCTGGATGCCCGTGTGGCGTGCTCTGCGCAAGTACTGGCCTGTAGCGGCGATGAGCGCAGTTCTTGTGATGCTGGGGGTGGCGATCTACACGCTGGAGCAGACCAAGATCTACCGGTCCAGCGCCACCATCTTGATCGATCCAAGTGTCCCAAAGCCGCTCGGCAAGGACGTACAAACCGTCGTCGACATGGGGGCCGGCGACTTCATGGCCAATCACGAGTACCTCGCAACACAATACAAGATCATCCAGTCTAGGCGAGTCGCGGGTGCCGTCGTCAAGCAGTTGGGCCTCAACCGCGATCGCTCGTTCATTGACAACGTGCCACCACGCCCCAACCTCCCTGGAGAGGCGACCTCCGAGGACCGTGCCACCGCCCTCTTGCAGGAACGGCTCTCCGTCGAGCCGGTGAAGGACAGCAGGCTTGCGTTTGTGCGTTACGAAGACGCAAGTCCTGAACGTGCGCAGCGTGTCCTCGCAGCCATCCTGGACACCTACATTTCACAGAACCTCGACGATACTCTGGCCGAGGTCAACTCGGCCGTTGACTGGCTCCGGTCGCAGCTCGACAGACTCAACGGCGATCTCCAGACCAGTGAGATGGCGCTCCAGCAGTTCAAGGAGCAGAAGAACATCCTCGCCCTGGAAGTAGACGATCAATCCAACACCCTCCACGAAGAGCTGCGCCAGCTGAGTGGGGCCCTGACCATCGTGCGTGGGCGCCGCCAGCAACTCGCGGCGAAGCGCAGCGAACTTGAGAAAGTTCCTGAAGACGATCCACGAAGCCTCGGTGCGCCGGAACTGGTGAACAGCAGCCTTCTTCAGCAGCTGCGCCAGCATTACGAGGCGGCGATTCGCGAGCGCGACGGCCTGCTCGGTGGAGGCAAGGCGGAGAACCATCCAGATGTGCGCCGCGCCGATGCAGCGGTTCAGGAGGCTCGCGCAGCCGTAGTAGCCGAGATCAAGAACGTCCGCGCCTCGGCAGCGCGCGAATTGGCCGCGACCGAAAAGGAAGAAGCCGGCCTCAACGGGCTGCTCCTCGACGCCCAACGCCGGGCCGTAGAGGTGAACCTTCTCCAGATTCAGTACAGCCGCCTACGGCGCGAGCGGGAAAACAACGAGAAGCTCTATACATTGATCCTCGAACGTACGACGGAGACGGACCTGCAGCGGCTTCTTCGAGTCAACAACCTCCGTGTAGTCGATTCACCTGACATCGCCCACAGCCCCGTACGGCCGCGGATTGCAGCAATGGTCCTACTCGCAATCGTAGCGGGCATCGGTGTGGGGGTGGGCGTGGCAGTGAGCCTGGTTGCCCTTGACCGTACCATTAAGACCCCAGAAAACGTCGAAGACGAACTGGGAATCACCTGTCTAGGACTCCTGCCGAAGCTTGATGGCGATCGTAGCGACGGCTATGGGCGCAGGCGCCGCAGATCTGCGACCCAAAAGAAACCGAGCGCTCCAGAGCTCGTGGTTCACGAGGTTCCGCTGAGCAACGTTGCGGAAGCGGCGCGCGCCATACGCACCAATCTGATGTTCATGTCGGCGGACAACCCGATCCGGACACTTCTTGTGACGAGCGCGAATCCCGCTGAAGGAAAGACCACAGTCGCCTGTTGCATTGCGATTACGATCGCGCATGCGGGCCACCGCACCTTGCTCGTCGATTGCGACCTGCGGCGGCCACGCATCCACCGGATTTTCGGCAAGTCTTCCGACCTGGGCCTGACTTCAGCCCTAATCGACAGTTCGGCACTGGACGGCGCCATACAGCCAACAGATGTCGCAAACCTATTTGTGCTCCCTGCCGGACCGATGGCGCCGAACCCGGCAGATCTCATGCACAGCGAGCGGTTCAGGGCGCTGATCCACGAACTGCGGAACCGCTTCGATCGTGTGGTCTTCGACAGCTCGCCGGTTGCGCCGGTAACGGATGCAACCATTCTGTCGGCATACGTCGATGCGACGATGCTGGTTGTCCGCTCCTACACGACGCGAAAGGACGCCGCTCGGCATGCACTGCGAGCTATCCTTGATATTGGTAGCAAGACCGCGGGCGTCGTGCTTAATGCCGTGGACTTCTCCAAACACGAATACAAATACGCCACATACTATGGCCGATATGGGTATGGAACACCGTATGGTGGGCGTGACGAAGGGGCAGAGGTGCCTAGGCCTCAGGCAACGGTCATGGGCGCTCACGACGATGGCGGTTCGCCGTCTGCGCCAACATAATGCCGCTGAATGTGTGGTGTCCGACCGGAGATCTTTCGCGGATGGCACTGCCGTTGGTGTGAGTTTTTGGTGCGACGTTACCGTGCAATGGCAATCGCTAGTGTAGCCATAGTATCCTGTCCACCAGATGTATGCCGCGGTCCTTCTTGCGCTCGGCGCGGTAAGCTTCGTCCTGGCCTTCGTCGCCTGTGTCGTCGTTCGGCGGATAGCCCTACGCCTTCGTCTTGTCGACGTACCGAACCAGCGCAGCCTGCATCAGGTTCCCGTGCCGCGGCTGGGAGGGGTGGCCATCGTTGTCACCGTCTGGAGCGTTCTCGCGCTTGGCAGTGGCTCCACTATGACGCCGGTCCTCGGTCACGCCGACACTCTGGCTTGGCTCGCTGGCGCCTCGGCCATCGCAGTGCTCGGGTTTGTCGACGACATTCGACCGCTTCCTGCCCTGGTACGTCTGTCCGTCCAACTCGTCATCGCGACGTCCGTGCTCGCGGTCGTCCTCCGCACGGACGAACTAGGAGTCGCAGCAGGAGTGCGCCTGCACGTGGTGCGCGCGTTGGCACTGGCTCCTGCTGTGATCTTCGTCGTCGGGACGACCAATATCTACAACTTCATGGACGGCATGGACGGCCTTGCCGCGACCCAAGCGATGAGCGCAGGGCTGGGTCTTGGGGTCGCCGCTTCCGCAGTCGGGCAGGTGGACTTGGCCGCCATTGCCTTTGTCGTTGCAGCCGCAGCGCTGGGGTTCTTCGTCCACAACTCGCCGCCCGCGACCCTTTTCCTGGGCGACGCTGGGAGCACGTTCCTCGGGTTCACTTTCAGCTCTCTCGCCCTCGTTGCCGCCGCCCGTCCGTCCCCCGTACCCATTGGAGTCATCCCGGTGGCGCTCGCTCCGTTCCTCTTGGACGGGACGTTCACGATCATCCGGCGCCTCCGGAGGGGGGAGCGAGTCTGGCAGGCGCACAAGACCCATCTCTACCAGCGAGCTGTCGCGACGGGACTCAGCCATCGTGACGTTCTCGTCGTATACGCCGCATGGTGTGCAGTGTCGGCTGCCGCGGCCACGTTCGTGGGCCAAAGCGGGGCAATCGCGACGCTCGCGACGATGCTCGCCGCCCTTGTGCCACTCGGCATGACGTGGAGATGGGTCGCGCGGCGTGAGGAAAGATCCAGAGGGCGCTCACACTAGACGTTCCCGTTGCAGCCACGCGATCTCTTCCTCGATGCCCTCACGCAGGTCGACATGGCAATGAAGCCCCAGCGTCCGCTCCACTTTCGCGGGCGAACAGACGGTCTCGCGGAGCGACTTCCGGATCAGTTCCCTCGACACGCTCGGCTCCCGGCCCCTCAACCAAGCTAGCCCCTCGAGGGCGGCCGCCGCGCCGAGCACCATGCCCACCGGCACGGAGAGGGGAGGGGGCCTCCCCAGCGCCAACGCAATCGTGTCGCCAAGCTCGCGCATCGAAGGTGCTACGCGATCTGCGAGCACGAATACGCCACTCGTGTCGTTCGTAACAGCTCGGCGCACGGCTTCCGCCACCGTGGACACATGAACGAGACTCTTGCGAGTCCTCCCGTCGCCCGGCACCACGAATCTGCGCCTGGCGATGGCTGTCGCCACGCGCCGGACATTGCCTCTGTCACCGACGCCGTAGACGGGAGAGAGGCGCAAGACCACCGCCGCCGGCCCGCCATGCCGGCCTGCCTCCAGAAGTAGGCGCTCCGCGGCGACTTTCGTCGCCGAGTACGGGGACGACAGGTCAAGCGCGGTGTCCTCGTCGATGACGCCGACTGGCTCCTCGCCATGGACCTTGATGCTGCTCAGGAACACGATGCGCTGGACGCCGCGAGATCGCGCCGCCGCAACCAGCGCTCTCGTTCCATCGACGTTGAACGCCCGATACTCCTCGGCGGTCGCTCCTGGGCGGTGGACCACCGAGGCCGCATGCACTATCGCGTTGACCCCATCCAAGGCGCCGTACAGTGTGGCCTCGCTCCACTCCGCCACGTCGCGCTGCACCCACTCCGGCCGTTTGAGCTCGCGTCCCCTACGCAGCACGCCCACGGACGGGATCCCATGGCCGTGCAGGTGAGCAAGTACGCGCCTCCCAACAAACCCGTTCGCGCCAGTCACTGCCACGAGCTCAGAGCTCATCCGAGCTACTCCTCCTTGGAGGGGAGCTTGCCCTGGACGAGCACGCGTTCATACGCCCGCATGGCCCGGGCCTTCGAGTACGTCGCGTCCAGGATCGCTCGCCCGCGCCTCCCGTGTGCTGCAGGCGCACGGCGATCATCGGCCCAACTCGCGATGAGATTCGCAAGGCCGAGCACGTCGCCCGGGCGGATCACTACACCCCCACCTTCCTCGCGGAGCATGACAGCGATCTCACCTTCGGGACTCCCTTGATAGATCAGAGGTCTTCCAGCAGCCATCACCCCATAGGCCTTGCTGGGCACCATGAGCCCCTCGAAGCCGTGGCGCAAGCTGACAAAGTGAGCGTCACCCAGCGTCAGACTGAACCGTAGCTTGTCTCGCGGCACGTAATCCAGCAACAACAGGTTGTCGAGACCTTGCCGCTCGCGAGCCTCTGCCACCTCCGGGCGTCGCATACCTCCCCCTACGAAGACGAAGCGTATGTCCTTTCGATGCTTCAATCGCTGTGCTGCTGAGAGGATGTCCTCGAACAGGTGTCCGAGGCCCATGTTGCCCGAGTACATGACGACAAACGCATCACCCAGCTTGAGCTCCTGGCGCAGAGCATTCTCGTCTCGCGGAATCGGCCGGATCGCCTCGTCATCTACCCAGTTCTGGATGATGGCAATCCGTTCATTGGAAACGCCAAGCGCTGTCACTTCACGCGCCATGCATCGACCGAGTACGACAACGCGCTCGGCACGCCGAAGCGCGTGGCCCGTCAGGGCGTTGGCAAGGCGGGCAGGGATACCGCCCTCCCGCAGCATGCCACCGCGAATCGCGATGTGCGGATACAGATCCATCATCACCACGACATAGGGTTCGTTGCGCAGCCGTTGAAGAACGGGGGCGATCGAGGCGAGGAGAGGCGGATTGGTGAGAACGACGAGCTTGTCCGTAGGCGCGCCGAATAGCGCATGGCCCGCGCCTCCGACTGCGTAAGTCCCCAAGTCCGCACCGCGCGCGAGAAAGTTTCGCTTGCCCAGGTTCGGGCTCCACACGCGCGTGATGCGTACGCCGCCGATCGTCTCCCGCCCCGAGAGCGTGTCGCCACCCCCCTCGTAGTGACCTCTCGTGGCGATGACCTCCACGTCGTGCCCATCGGCACCGAGACTGAACGCGACGTCGCTGAGCAGTTGGGCCACCGACGACTTATCGGGGTGAAAGAATGTGTGCAGGATTCTGATTCGCACGGGCCCCGTGACCTTACCGGCCGCCCCCGTGTCGCTGGAAGTAGCTGCCCCAGTCGCGTACGGACGACGCCTGAGGGCCTGTCCTTGCCTGCGCCTGCACAAACGCTCGCGCCAGGTCGATGTCGGTGATCAGCGGGACCCCCAGATCCACCGCCGCGCGACGGATCTCGTACCCGTCAGGCCTTCCGCTTGCATCGAACGTCCGCGGAATGTTGATCACCAGGTCTACCAGGGCTCGCTCCATTGCCTCGCGTGCCGTCCGCCCGTCTTCCTCGGCCGTCCGTGCGAGCACCTGGCAATCGACGCCATCCTCGCGCAGCACCTTCGCAGTCCCCGACGTCGCATAGATCGGAAGCCTCATTTCCGCGAGCAACCTCGCCTCGTCCTGGAAGCGATATTTGTCGTGCAGGGTTCCGAGTGAAAGGAGCACGCCACGCCTCGGTGCGCGAATTCCCACTGACCACATTGCCTTGATGAGCGCCTCGTGCAGGTCGTCGCCGAGGCAAGCGACCTCGCCCGTCGATGCCATCTCGACACCGAGATACGGGTCTGCGCCAGCGAGCCGCCCGAACGAGAACTGCGGAGCCTTCACGCCGACGTGGTCCAGGTCGAGCGCCCGGTTGTCGATGCGACCGTTCTGGCCAAGCATCCGACGTATTGCCTCGCGCGCGAAGTCGTTGCCCGTCACCTTGGACACGAACGGGAAGCTGCGCGACGCGCGGACGTTGCACTCGATGACCTTCACCTCGTTGTTTCGTGCCAGAAATTGCACGTTGAAAGGGCCGGTGATCCGTAGCTCCTTGCACAGCAACTCCGCGATCCTGCGAGCGCGGCGAATCGTCTCGAGGTAGAGCCGCTGCGGCGGCAAGACGAGCGTCGCATCCCCCGAGTGAACGCCCGCGTTCTCGATGTGCTCCGAAATGGACCAGAGAATGACCTCGCCGTTCTGACCGACTGCGTCGATCTCGAACTCGCGTGCGTTCGTCTCAAACTTCGAGATGACGATGGGGTGTACTGGCGAGACCACGGTCGCGCGCCGGAGCACGTCGAGCAGCTGCGCGCGCTGATGCACGACCGTCATCGCCGCGCCGGACAAGACATAGGATGGGCGGATGAGGACGGGATATCCGCCACAGCGGGCAACGACGCCGTCGAGCTCCGCCTCGTCGGTCGCCACGTCCCACTTCGGCTGATCAATGCCCAAGGCATCGCACATGGCGGAAAACTTACCGCGATCCTCTGCGCGATCGAGATCGCTGGGACGCGTGCCCAGGATCTCGATGCCGGCCTTCGAGAGTGGGAGCGCGAGGTTGTTCGGTAGCTGCCCCCCCATGGACACGACAATGCGAACGCTGCCCGTGTCGTCAGCTGCGCGCTTGGCGAGGAGCGCATCGATCGTCTCGACCGAGATCTCGTCGAACACCAGCAGATCGCTCGAGTCGTAGTCGGTCGACACGGTTTCTGGATTGCAGTTGAGAAGCACCGTCTTGTAGCCGAGCTCGCGCGCGGCTTTGGAGGCGGCGACGCAGCACCAGTCGAATTCGACACTCGCTCCGATCCGGTAGGGACCAGAACCGAGGATCACAACCACGTCTCCCGCTGGGAGAAGCAAGTCGTCGTGGGCGGCGCCATAGGTCAGGTACGTATAGCTGGTCTGCGCGGGATACTCGGCAGCGACCGTATCAATCTGGAGGAGGTGCGGGACGACGCCGCGCGCAAGTCGCTCAGTGCGTACGCTTGCCTCAGCGACGTTGTACAAGCTTGCGAGCTGCCGATCAGAAAAACCCAGCTGCTTCAGCTCATTTAGGCGCAGTCGCCAGTCTCCGGGCGACCGGTATACCGCGGCGATATCGTCGATCTGCGCGACGAAGAACGGATCGATCTTCGTGAGGTTGCAGACACGTTCGACAGAGAGCCCTTGCACGAGCGCGCGGACGACTGAGCGCATCCGAAGCGGCGTCGCATCGCGGAGTGCGGCCTCGAGGTCGAGCGACTCATCCACGTCCGGCGTCACACCGAGTGCGCCGATGTCGAGCATTCGAAAGGCCTTCTGTAGCGCCTCAGGGAAGCTCCGACCGATGGCCATGACCTCGCCCACCGACTTCATCTCGGGCCCGATCCGGGCATCGGCGCCGCGGAACTTTGCAAGGTCCCAGCGCGGCACCTTGCAGGTGATGTAGTCAAGGGATGGTTCGAAGAATGCGGAGGTAGTGCCGGTCACCTCGTTCTTCAGTTCGTCGAGTCGCGCACCGAGGCACAGTTTCGCTGCGATGTAGGCGAGCGGATACCCTGTGGCCTTGGACGCGAGGGCGCTCGAGCGCGAGAGTCGTGCGTTCACCTCGATCACGCGGTAGTCCCATCGTTTCGTGTCGAGGGCGAATTGAATGTTGCACTCACCGACAATCCCGAGGTGACGTACGGTCTTGAACGCGATTGTGCGAAGCGCTTGTACCTCTGTGTTGGTGAGGGTCTGGACGGGGGCAACCACCACGGAGTCGCCAGTGTGAATGCCGAGGGAGTCGACGTTTTCCATCGCGCAGACGCAGATGCATTGGTCGGCGCAGTCGCGGAGGATCTCGAATTCGAGCTCCTTCCGTCCAGCGAGTCCTTCCTCGACGAGCACCTGCTGGATGCCAGAGCCGAACATACGCTGGAGCGCAGGCCGGAGGTCCTCGGCCCGCTCGACGATGGAGGAGCCGCGCCCCCCTAGCGCGAAGGCGCCGCGGAGAATGACGGGAAGCCCGATTCGACGGGCGATGTCCACCGCCTCGTCGATCGTCGAAGCGGCCTCGCCACGGGCGACATCGACGCCGATCTCGGCCAGGCGCTCGTTGAATAGTTGTCGGTCCTCGGTATTCCGGATCGCTTCGACCGGTGTCCCGAGGACGCGAACGCGGTACTTTGTCAGCGTGCCGCGTGCCTCGAGCGACAGGCCGCAATTGAGGGCAGTCTGCCCTCCGAACGAAAGGAGGATGGCGTCGATTCGCTCGGCTTGGATAACGCTCTCGACCACATCCGGGTCGAGCGGCAAGGCGTAGAGTTTGTCGCAGAGCCCAGGGGTGGTCTGGACGGTCGCGATGTTCGGGTTGACCAGTACCGTGAAGACGCGCGCTTCTCGAAGCGCCTTGAGCGCCTGGGAGCCGGAGTAGTCGAACTCCCCGGCCTCGCCGATCTTGAGCGCCCCCGACCCGAGGACGAGTACCCGTTGCGGCACTGTCATGCAGGTCTCTCCATGCCGATGTCCGCGCAGAAGTCATCGAAGAGCCAGCGCGTATCCTCCGGACCGGGCGCTCCCTCCGGGTGGAACTGCACGGCGCGAATCGGAAGCGTGCGGTGACGGAGCCCTTCGTTGGTCCCGTCGTTCAGGTTGATGAACCAGGGCACAAAATCGTACGGCAGCGTCTCGCTTCGTACGGCGTAGCCGTGGTTCTGGCTCGTCACGAAGCAACGGCCCGTCGCCAGATCGCGTACTGGCTGGTTCTGCGAGCGGTGGCCGTAGCGGAGCTTGTAGGTCTCTCCCCCGGCAGCGAGGGCGAGGATCTGGGAGCCAAGGCACACGCCGAGGATGGGCAGCCCGAGCGTAGTGAGGGTACGCACCTGTCCAACATAGTCCGGGAGATCCTTGGGGTCGCCCGGACCATTGCCGAGGACGATGCCGTCCACCGACCGCTCACCCGCGAGGCGTACGAGGTTGGCGTGGAAAGGGGCGCGGAGGACGGACACGCGGCGCCGCAGCAATTCGCGCACGATCCCCTCTTTCCCGCCCGAGTCGACGAAGAGAACAGTTCGCTCGCCAGCCTCGACAAAGCTCGTCTCAAGCGGAGCCACCAGGCGCGCGAGGTCAGCCGTAGGGCAGACGTGCGCAGCTCGCTTAGCCTCTTCAAGGGCGCTGCCGTCGAGTCCCGCAGGCAGAAGCCATCCGCGCATCGTCCCATGCTGGCGGAGACGCATCGTCAGGTCGCGCGTGTCGACGCCTTGGAGTCCTGGCACGTTCTCGTCGGTCAGCCATGCAGGGAGAGAGCGCTCGCTGGCATGGTGGCTCGGCGCATGCGTCACGGAGACGACGACCAACCCTTGCACCTGGATCTTCGGCGATTCGAATGCCGCGGTTCTAACTCGCGCGACGCCATAGTTCCCCTGCAAAGGATAGGTCAGGACGAGGATTTGGCCGCGGTAGGAGGGGTCCGTGAGCGTCTCGACGTAACCCGTCATGCCGGTCGCGAACACGACCTCCCCTGCGACGGCGCGAAACGCGCCGAACGGCGCACCACCGTAGCGCGTCCCATCTTCGAGCACGAGGTTCCACTGCATCAAGTTCGACCTTCTTAGGCTTGCGCCGCAGCGCGCCAGAAGCAGGCGCAAGCTAGCTGAGAGGTTCAGCACACACCAGGAGCCGACGAACTTGGATGCAAGTACCCGATCCCCCGTTCACCAGGCCATGGGGAGCCGCTGCCGTGGGCAGCTGCGTCAGGGCGGCGTGCACTTTCGACGCACAAGCGCATCCAGCTCACCCACGTTCTTGAGGCGCATGACCTCGTGGCTCTTGAACCGGATACCGAATGCGTCCTCTACGGCTGCGAGCACGCGGATATGACTGAGCGAATCCCAGCCTGGCACCTCGGTCGCCAACGTAGTCTCCACGATATCGTAGTCATCGAGCCCCAGCTCGCTCAGGATGACCGTCTTCAGTTTGTCTGCGATCACGTCGACCTCGCTCTCCACGTAGTCGTCAGCTCCGCCACTCGCTCCATGTTAGCCCGGCGTGATGGCTTGCCTGCAGAGCTCTTGATCAGCCAGCGCGGCGGGGCCAGGTAGACGCGCGCGATCGTGACGTCGATGGCCATGCCTGCACGCAGGATCTCGAGGCGCAGGTCCTTGCGCTCCTGCTCCCCTTGGACATCCGTCTCCGCGATGACCACGACGCCCTCCGTCCCCTGTACGTCATCCTCTTCCCCAAACGCAACGATACGTCCAGGACTGAGGCCAGGGACCTGACCGACGGCATCCTCGATGTCTTCTGGGTACAGGTTCTTGCCCGCGACGATGATGATGTCCTTGCGACGCCCGATAATGTAGAGTTCGTCCGCGTGGCGAAAAGCATAGTCGCCGGTTGTATACCACCCATCGTGGAGCACCCGGCCGGTGAGCTCCTCGTCGTTCCGGTAGCCGTCGAACATGGAGGCCGAGCGCAGCACGACCTCACCGACCTGGTCGTCGGAGAGCGGCTCACCCGTTGCGTCCACGATCCGTACCTCGCAACCGCTTATGCGCGACCCCGACGACACACACGGCCGCGCGCCCTGGTCGGCGCCCGCGGGGAGGTAGCTGCCAGTGGCCAGCGCCTCACGATCTGCGAGCAGGACATTGGCCCTGGCGCCGGGAACCGTCTGGGTCACGGCGAACGTCGCTTCTGCCATCGCATAGCATGCCGCAAGCGCCCGTGACTCGAGTCCGTGACGAGCGAAGCGCGCCAGGAATCTCTCGTGGCTGTCGGCTCGGACGGGTTCGCTGCAGTTGACGAGCATCCGCACGCATCGCAGGTCCAGGTCGGGTACATCCTCCTCTCGTATGCGGTTCGCCATGAGGTTGTAAGCAAAGTTCGGCAGCCAGCACAGCGTCGCGCGCTCTCGCATGATGGCGCGCAGCAGTTCCACGGGCGAGGAAACCCATTCGAAGGGGTCGAGCTGAACCGTGGGAATGCCGGCTGCGAGGGGAAGGTGGAAAGCGGCTATCAACCCCATGTCGTGGTAGAGCGGCAACCAGCTCGCGATCCGGTCCTCCCGGCGGAGGTCGATGGCCGCCCCGTAGTGCGCGACGTGGTCCAGCACGGCCCGATGCGACAGAGCAACGGCTTTCTGGAGGCCAGTCGTACCTGACGAGTGCTGCAGCAGGCAGACACCGTCAGGCGCAGCGCGCACCTCGAAGTGCCGTGCGGGATCGAGGTCCAGCTCCAGTGGAAACAGCAGACCCTCCACCGTGCTCCCCGGCCCGGACACCAGGGGCCGCACGACGCTTTCCAGGTCACGCTCGGTAAGCAACCAGCGCAGGCCTGACCGCTTCGCCATGCCGCTCAGGCCATGCACAAACTTGTCCCTGTGCAGCCTGGCGTTCGGGTATGCGAGGACCGAGGGGATCGCCCCGAGTGCCGAGAGGCCCATGTAGATCGGATAAAAGAGAGGGGAGTGGCGCACCATCAAGCCGCACACGTCGCCTGGCCGAACCCCCATCTCCACGAGCGATGCTGCGGCACCTCGCGCGGCCGCCATGACCGCGGTCCAGGTCCACCGGGTCGGCTCTGCCCCAGCGCGCCACACGACCACCGCATCCGCCTCAGGCTGCGCTGCCGCGTTGCGTTCCCATCGCTCCCACAGGGTGTCGTGCATCCGGCCACCTAGAACTGAAAGTACACGAAAGCCTTCACATCGCTCTCGAAGACCGTCACGGCCAGCACGAGTGCGGCGTAGCCCAGAGCTCTGATGGCGCTGCCAACGGACTCATGTCCCCGCAATCTGCCCATGATGCGCACCGCAGGCCCCTTCAAGACTTGTTCGAGCCCGAGCCCCAGGGCGAAAGCCACTACCAACAGTACGCCGTTTTCCCGCAACACCGTTGGACGCAGACCTCCGCGCAGGGTCACGATCCCAGTGACAATGCTCGCGGCCTGAGCAACTGTCTGCGAGCGAAAGAGAACCCAGCCGAGGGCGACGCCAAGCATCGTAAGAAGCCACGCCATCGCCCGCGCGAACCGGCCACGCTTAGCGGGTTTGTCGAAACCGGACCAGAGGCCGCGAAGAAAGGTCTGGTTGGCAAGCAGGAGCACGCCGTGCCAGATGCCCCACAACACGAATGTCCACCTACCTCCGTGCCACAGGCCACAGAGTGCCATGGCCAGTACGAGCCATAGCAGAGCTATCTTTGGCTGCCGCCGGGAAGCGAACGCGAGCGGCGTGAACACGTAGTCACGTATCCAACGCGTCAGCGTCATGTGCCAGCGATTCCAGAAATCTTGAGGTGATCGAGCTACGTAGGGATAGTCGAAGTTCTCCGGAAAACGAAAGCCAATCAACCTCGCCGACCCGATGGCGATGTCGGAATACCCTGCGAAGTCGAAATATATTTGCATCGAGAAGCCGATGATGCCGATTGCACCATCGATCGCGCCCGGGCGCGCGGTGGGCTGAAACACCGCGTCGACATATGGGGCCAAGGTGTCAGCGAGGACCCCCTTCTTGAAGAACCCATAGAGTATGCGCTTCGTGGCCTCGGCAACGTCTGCGTAGTCGACGTGCCGCACGGCCGCGATCTGATCGCGGATCTCGTGCGGCCGGATGATAGGCCCCGCGATGAGCTGCGGCCAGAAGGCCTTGTAAAGGAGGAAGTGATCCATGCGATCGATCGGGTGTTCTCCGTTCGCCACGTCGACAAGGTACGCGATGCCCTGAAACGTGAAGAAGGAAATCCCCAACGGCAGGATCACATCTGGGAGATGGAGGTGGGGCGCATACCCCAGGCTAGCCGCCAGACCTTCGAGGTTGGCGACGATGAATCCACTGTACTTATAGTAGACGAGTGGCCCGAGCTCGACGATGATGCCGAGGGCGAGCAGGCGCCGATTGTTTTCCCGTCGGCTGAGCAGCGCCCCGAAGAGCCAGGTGAAGATGCTGACCGCGAGTAGCAGGAAGCCATATTGCCAGCGCCAGGAGCAGTAGAAACCGTAGCTCAACACGATGAGAAGTGCGTTCCTAAACCTCTGTGGGAGACTCCAGTGGAGGAGTACTGCAACCACAAGGAACAGAAGATAGGTATAGCTGGTGAAGATCATCGCGGTGGTGGCCGACGGCTCAAGGTGGCCCCAAAATGCTGGAGGAGAGCAGCGGCCGTCAGCTCATGGCCACGCTCCCGAAAGTGCTTGAAGTCAGGCTCGCCATTCGGAAGGCCCCAGTCATCGTGTGGCACGACTCCCTCCAGATTGGCGAAGGGAAGTCCTCTGTCCGAAGCGAATTGCTCCAGCCATGACTTGAAGGCGGCATACTGGTCGGAGACGTACGGGTTTTCTGCGCTCGGGTTGAGCGGGATCACGTAAAGCGCGAGGTCTATCGAGTGCTCCTTGGCGACATCGGCCATCAGTCCTAGGAACTCACGATTCAGCGAATACACGCTGTCGAGCATCGGTCGCTTTGTCGTGGACTTGATACGGAACGCGTAGTTTCTCAAGAGGTAGAGCTGGTACTGTGCCTGCGCGTTCAGATCCGCGCTGTTGGCGATGATGGGTACCGCCCGGCCCAGCTGGGCGCGCACCCGATGCTCGAAGTCATCCTCGTGTGACTCGTGTCGCTGCAGCTCGGCGACGGCACTGCCCATCTTGGCACAGGCCATGGGGTAGGTGGTGGCGCGAGAGGCACAAACGTCGATCCATGCGGCCCGAAGTCCCGGCTGCTGTTCGAGAAATCGCAGCAGCCCGGGTCTGAGGTCGATGTTGCGGAACTTGTCGAAACAAACGCCATATAGGAAGGTCGTCGGTCGCGTGCGAGGGTCGATGGCCGTCGCCAGCAGGTACAGAAGGGCCTCCTCGTTGTCCATGTTGGGCGCGGCCAGGCCGAAGGCGCGGGCGCCCTGCGGCGCGAGTGCGTCGTCGAGGTGCTCCACGATGATTTCGTCCCCGGGCTCGGGGTCGTTGATGGCGTACATCTGCGACATGCCGGAAACGATCACCAGCGGCTGCGCGCGACCGTCCGGAATGTTCTCCCAGTACCGCGCAGGATCCTCTCCGACGCTCCAGTCGTAGCGTGGCGTGCCGCCAGCGCGGATCGCGGGCTTCAGGATCAGAAGATTCGCCTGCGTTTCTTCCTGCAGTTCCCGTTCCGCCCGTGCGACGAAGACGTTGGCCAGGGCTAGCAGGAGCAGGCACAGTGGCGCTGGGCCACGCCACAGACGCCGGTCGAGAAGAATGCGAACGAGTTCCACGTCGGTGTAGGCTCCAGAACGTTTCCCGTACGCGCGGCAGCCTCACTCTTCGTCGTTGTGTGGTCAAGGTCCTCAGTACGCGTCGAGGTCCTGGCGCCAAGCGGGTACTTCTCGCAGGCCCAGGCACGCTCGGCCTCCTTGCGTTTGTTGCGCACGGTGCGGCAGCCATTCGCTGTTCGAAGCTCCAGAGAGTCATGGACTGTTGGTCTGTTGCACCCGAGCGGGGGGGGCGGTCGTCCCCTGGATGCTCGTCTTGTAGTACAGCGCGATCCAACCATCACTGCCGGTGTTGATAATGTTTCCAGGCCCTTGAGGGCCCGTTGCGGCGCCCTTCGCGAGTACGAGGGCGCTCCCCAGGTCGAGGGTGTCGCCACGCAACATCACGTAGCCTCCAGCCGACGCGGTACGCGCCACGGGAATGGCACTCGAGGCGGCACTCGAGTCAATCGAGCCTGTTCCCGACACCGTGATGGAGCCCCCGAAGATCGCGATGATGCCACCGGCCGTTGGTGACACTGCTATGAGCTGCAGGGGTTCGTTCGTGTTGCACGTGACGTTGCCGCCGCAGCCCGACCCCAGCGTCAGCCGCGAGCCGTCGCCGATACCGTAGGCAACCCCGGGCTGTCCGATGGCACGATCTTGGCCGTTGCCGCCGTCCAGCCCCGCGTTCGCATGTCCGGCGGAGCTGGACAGGGGCGTGTCTGCGTAGAAGGACGCCGCGCCCGCCCCGAGGCCGCCGGAGCCACCTGCATTGTTTGCGAGAGTCGCACCGCCTGGTCCTGTGATGGATTCGCCAGCAGTCGTCTGGAGGCTCGTCGAACATGCCCCGTCCTCGCTCCACATACCGTCCGCGTAACCGAGGCCTGCCGACGAAATGGTTCCGTTTACAGTCACGGTGTTGGCGCGTAGGGCGACGACGCCGCCGAGCAGACCGTTCCAGGCGTTCGCGGTCAACGTCGCACCCGAGGGGACCAACAGGGTACCGAAGACGGGAACGCGAATAAGCGCCACCTTCTGCTGCGATCCAGCCGTTCCAATGTCGGTGTCGTCGGTTGCGCCATCGCCGTAGTGATTTGTCTTCGGCGTGGTGAAGGTAATATTCGCACCGGAGACACTGAGGACGTGAAGGTCGTCGAAGACACCAATGTTGGTCGTGGAGGTTGTCGTCCCCTGAAGGTTGATGAGCACAACCTCGTCGCCCGGTGCAATACAGCCGCTTGCCGGCGCAGCCGCCAGAGTCGCCGTGGTCGACGTAAGCCCCACGACGCTATAGGACACCCCTTCGCCGCACGTCCTGCCTGGCGTGAGCGGCGTTGTCGTGAGGTTTGTGGCTCCCTGTGAAGCCGTTACGTTCGCACCACAAATGCCGCGGGTGCAGCTGCCGGTGGGGCAGGTCGTCCCGTCCGGTGCGGGGCTACCAGTATCAGTGCACGCGGCAGATCCACATCCCGTCGTACCCAGATCGCAGGGGTTCGACGGCACGCACGCCGTAGGGACACACTGCGGTGAGGTGTCGGAGCTGCCAGCCTCGAGCACGTCGAGCAGTGCCGTGCCGTCCGTGCTGGCGCCCGCGTCGGAGCTAGCCTCACCGCTGCTGCCGCATCCTACGAGCCCGAAGAGCAGGCCACCCAGAGTCGAGAACAAGGCCTTGGCCTTGCCGTCGTAGTCGATCGCGCCCATGTCGCTCTCCTCTTCTTCCTCTCGCACGCAGATGGTCGCGCTCGGTCTCGTCGGCTGCATCGGGAGTGCTAGGTAGAACGCTTTCGTGACGGCGGCCACCGAGGCTCAAAGTCCTCCCGGCATTTCTGCTGCGCCTTGCATCCGCCAAAATCGATCGCAGTGTGGCCGTGCGTGGGCTGCTTTCTTGGAGACAGCCATGCCATCCAATCTGGGCCGTTCGTGCGTCTCGTGCAACTCAGCTACAGCAAGACGGGTCATGATGGTTCGCTTGGGTCGTGGAGTCTGGGGCGCACCGCTGGCGCTCTTCGTGGTCGCGTGCACCTCAGTACCCGCCCCGGCTTCTGTTGCGAAGTTGTGGTCGATCGAACCTCCGCTCACCACCTCCCCCGCCTGGCCCATGTTCCATCACGACGCCCTCCACGCGGGCGCCACCTCCATCTCCCCCACCCACGCCCCATCCCTCATCTGGCGCTTCCACACCGGCGGCGAAGTCTGGGGCTCCCCCGCCATCGGCCCCGACTCGACCGTCTACGTCGGCTCGACGGACGGCAAGCTCTACGCGATCGACGGCCACACCGGCACCCTCCGCTGGACCTTCCCGACCTTCGCGGCCGTCTGGGCTGGCCCCGCCGTCGCCCCCGACGGGACCATCTACGCTACGAGCGTCGATCACCACCTCTACGCCGTGCGTGAAGGCCAGCTCCTCTGGTCCGTCGAGACCGGCAACTGCTCCTTCTCGTCTCCCACCATCGGCCCCGACGGCACCGTCTTCATCGGCTCCAACGACCGGAAGCTCTACGCGGTGGGCGCGGACGGTCGCGTGCGCATGGCCATGCCTACGGGCGGCGGAGTGGCCTCCTCCCCGACGCTCGGTGCCGACGGCACCCTTTACGTGGGCACCGATCACAAACAAGTGCTCGTCATCGCTCCCACCGGCCAGCTCCTGCGCACCCTCCAGACCGACGGCCCCGTGCGCGGCGCCGTCGCCGTCACCCTCACGGGCAACGTCCTCGTCCCCTCCGAGGACGGCTCCATCTACGCCTTCGACGCCCGCGGCGCGCTCCTCTGGAAGACCAAGACCACCAGCGCCATCGACTCGTCCCCCGCCTTCGGCCGCGACCACGTCATCTACTTCGGCGCCTTCGATCGCTCGCTCCACGCCGTCGACGCCGCCGGCCACGAGAAGTGGACCTTCAAGACAGCGGGCCCGGTCAACTCGTCTCCCGCCGTGAGCGCCGATGGCACCGTCTTCTTCGGCTCCGAGGACGGAAAGCTCTACGCCGTCGCTCCCGACGGGACCCTGGTCTGGTCCTTCGCGACCGAGGGGTCAATAAGCTCCTCCCCCGCCATCGGCCCCACCGGCGAGCTCGTCATCGGCTCGCGCGACGGCTCGGTCTACTGCTTCCGCTAGGCCACCCCCGTCTCGGGACACCCACGATCTGTCCGTGGACACCTCCGCGGGAGCCTGCACAACCCGGCCCCATGTCCTCGAGCCCCCACGATGCGCTCTTCAGGTCGAAGCTGGCCCTCCAGTCGTCACGCTCTGGGGACCGCCTGCAGCGCGCAGCTCCGCTCATGAGCACCATCACCGCCACCCTCGTGCGCGACCCCATGGAGCCGAGGACGTCATGAATGCTGGAGAGCGGCTGATCGAGCGGGGGCGCCTCGTGGGTGAGATCGAGGCCCTTCGCGCCGCCATCGCTGGCGTCCTCGCCGCACGCGCACTCCCCTTGAGCGATCCAGGACGCGCGAAGCTGGCGTCGTGTGCCGACATCGCCACCACGGACTCAGTGGCACGCGCGCGCAATCACGGCCACCTCATGGTAGCTACCCGTCATGCGTACCTGGTCGCTCACTGCCCCCGGTCTCGAGCACCTGAGCCTGCAAGAGCGTCCCGAGCCGAAGCCAGGCCCGGGCGAGGTGCTCGTCCGCGTCAGGGCCGCCTCCCTGAACTACCGCGACCTCATGGTCGCGACGGGCCACTACGCGCGCGGCGCACGGTACCCGCTCGTCCCGCTGTCGGACGGTGCGGGAGAGATCGCGGCCGTCGGTGGCGGAGTGACGTCCTGGCGGGTCGGCGACCGCGTCGCGACGTCCTTCTTCGCCGGCTGGGTCGACGGTCCCCAGACGCCCGAGCGCGCGGCCACGGCCCTCGGCGGCGCGGTCGACGGCGTCCTCGCGGACGCCATCGTCCTGCCCGAGCGCGGCGTCGTGCGGACGCCGGCTCACATGAGCGACGCCGAGGCCGCGACCCTCCCGTGCGCGGCGCTCACCGCGTGGAACGCGCTGTTCGAGGGGGGCGATCCGCTGAGACCGGGTCAGGTCGTGCTCCTCGAAGGGACGGGGGGCGTGTCGATCTTCGGCCTGCAGCTCGCCAAGCTCGCGGGCGCCCGCGCCATCGTCACCTCGAGCCGGGACGAGAAGCTCGCGCGCGCGCGCCAGCTCGGCGCCGACGAGACGATCAACTACCAGAAAGAGCCCGAGTGGCAGGAGCGTGTGCGCGAGCTCACGGGTGGGCAGGGCGTCGATCACGTCCTCGAGGTCGGGGGCAAGGGCACCCTCGCGCGCGCGCTCGCCTCCCTGCGCTACGGAGCGCAGCTCCACCTCATCGGGGGCGTCTCGGGCTTCGCGACCGAGCTCCCGCTCGGCCCCATGGCTCAGAACAACGCCCGGGTGCGCCGCATCTTCGTGGGATCGGTCTCGATGTTCGAGGCCATGAACCGGGCGCTCTCCCTGCACCGTCTCCACCCCGTCATCGACCGCACCTTCCGCTTCGACGAGGCCCGTACGGCGCTCGAGCACCTGCAGACAGGCTCCCACTTCGGCAAGATCGTGCTGACGGCCTGAGGTCCTTTCCACGACCTCGATGCCCCGGAGTACCTTCCGAGTCGCGATGGTTGCGGCTCGAGGTCTCGACCGCGCGCGCGAGCCATGGACGCTCAAGAGCGACGGTCGGCTGGTCGTGCGGGTGCTCGACGAGAGCACCTGGATGCTCTGCAACCATCCTTCCTTTCTATGGCACGGGTGGGCGGCCCTGGACACCCGCCGCCCGCGCCCCCGGCACCCCCCCGAGGAACCTCTCGATCGCCTCCGCCACCCGCTCCGCGGCTCTCCCGTCCCAGCCCTCCGGCGCTCTGCCCCGCTTGAACTGCCCGCTCTGGATGCGCTCCACCTCCCGCGCGATCGCCCCCCCATCCATCCCGACGATCACGTTCGTGCCCTCGGTCACCGTCACTGGCCGCTCGGTGCTCTCGCGCAGCGTGAGGCACGGGATCCCGAGCGCGGTCGACTCCTCCTGGATGCCGCCCGAGTCGGTGGCCACGAGCTGGGCGCTCGCCAGGAGCGTCGTGAAGTCGTTGTACCCGAGGGGCTCGCTCACCCGGAGCCCGGCGAGTGTGCGCAGGCGCCCGGACAGCCCGAACGACTCGGCGCGCGCCACCGTCCGCGGGTGAACCGGGAAGAGCACCGGCACCCGGCTCGCGATCGTCGCGAGCGCCTCCAGCATGGCGCCCATCGCCTCCCGGGTGTCCACGTTGGCCGGGCGATGAAGCGTGACGAGCGCGTAGTGCTGCGCCTCCAGCCCGAACCGCGCCAGCGCGTCCGTGGGCCGCTCGCGCGCCCAGTGCAGCGAGTCGATCATCACGTTGCCGACGAAGACCACGCGCTCGGCGGCCACGCCCTCGGCTGCCAGGTTCTCGTCGGCGTCGCGCGACGGCGTGAGCAAGAGATCGGCGATCCGATCCGTGACGACGCGGTGGATCTCCTCGGGCATCGTCCAGTCGCGCGATCGCAGCCCGGCCTCGACGTGGACCACGGGCACGCCGAGCTTCGCGGCGGAGAGCGCCGCGGCCATCGTGCTCGTCACGTCGCCCACCACGACGAGGGCGCGCGGCCGGTGCGCGAGGAGCTCCTTCTCCACCCCCACGAGGACCGCAGCCGTCTGCTCGGCGTGCGTCCCGCCGCCCACGTGAAGGCGCGTGTCCGGCTCCGGGATCCCCAGATCGCGGAAGAACACGTCGCTCATCGCGGCGTCGAAGTGCTGGCCGGTGTGGATGAGACGCGTGGCGATGCCGCGCGCGTGCAGCGCGCGCCACACCGGGGCGACCTTCATGAAGTTCGGGCGGGTTCCGGCGACGAGGGAGATCATGCGTGGCCTCGTTCGACGACGTCGAGGTGCTGTCGGTCACTGGCGCGCTGTCGATTCTCCGGGAGGAAAAGCCTCACCGCCCCTTCGGCCCCTCCACCGGCTCTGGCGCCTTCCCCTCCACGATCGCCTTCCTCGCCTCCACCACCGGCGCTGCGCTCTCCCCCGCGGGATCCAGCCGCCTGGCCTCGTCGAGCTCCGCTTCGCACGCCGACCAGCGCTGCTCCCGGCACGCCTTGAACGCCTGGTTCCGCAGCCTCGCCGCCCTCTGCTCCGGCGCCGGCGCGGGCTTCCACGGCAACCACGGGTCGTCCGGCCGGATCTCCTCCCCCTTGAAGAAGGCCACGATCGCCGCCCCGTTCAGCGCCGCGAAGACGAGCAGCATCAGCCCCAGCGCGGCCGCCACGAGCCACACCCCCCGCCACCGCGCCTTGGCCCGCTCCCCTCCGGGACGCGCCACCTCCGGCGCCCTGGCCTCCACCGCCCGCGCCTGCACCCCCCTGGCCTCCTCCCGGGCCAGCTCCTCGGCCCGGGCGATGAGCCGCTGCAGGGACGGCACCTTCCGCGCCCCCTCTTGCTCGTCCTCGCCGCCCGGCAGTCCTTCCACGAACGCCCACCCGCGCACGTGGTCCACCTCCGTCCGCTCCGGCGCCTGCTTCGCCTTCGACGCCGCCCTCGCCACGAGCTGCTCGACCCCCGGTACCCGCGCCGGATCCACCCCGTCGGCCCGGAGCTCGGCCTCGAGCTCCGCCCCGTCCAGCCCCTCCAGCCGCGCCACCTTGTCCTCGAGCAGCAGCCCCTCGACGAAGAGCCACCCGCGCGCGTGATCGATCCCGTCCTCTGCGCTCACGGCCCGCCCTCCGTACCCCTCTTCGCCGCTCGCTCGCGCATCGCTCTCATCCGCCGCTCCTCGGCCAGCTCGTGCTCGTGGCGGATCCGCTCCGCGTGATGCTTCAGTGTACGCCGCGCCTCGCGGACCTCCTCCACCGTGCACCCGATGATGGCCGCCTGCTCGTCCGCCTCCTCGGTCCCCGCCGCCCCGAGCTCGTAGACCTTCTTGGCCACGGGGAACTTCTCCCCGATCTCCGCCAGGAGCCTCTCCCCCAGCTCGCGCAGGACCTGGAGCGACCGCCGGCGATGGAGCTCGTCATCGGCCGCCGGCTCGCGGCTGACGGTCCGCTGGTCGAAGGTCACGTCCTGGTCGACGACCTCCCGCTTCACGCGGGCCCTGCGCAGCTCCTCGTTCCAGACATGGCGCATGACGAAGGACATGTGGACGAGGAACGTCGTCTTCCCGGCGACCCACGGCTGCCGCTCGGGGTCCAGCACCTCCACCAGCGCAGCGGACACGAGGTCCTCGGCATCCGCATCGGAGCCGGTGCTCCACTTCGCGATGGCGATCAACCGGCGCCGGGTGCCCTCCTTGCCGAGCTCCTCCAGCGCACGGAGTGACGACAGAGCCTCGGGATCGAACATAGAGGTGCGCGAACGTATCACCGCCCCTGGGAAACCGTGTGAAGCCGCATCCCCGGATCCATGAAGCCACTCCGCCGTGTGCGTGGCCACCGATCCCCCACGAGCTCTCGACCCGGTGCACGCCATCTGTCGCCACACCCCGGGTCACGGGTCTTCACAAACACCCCCCAGGGTCGGGTGAAGACCCGTCACGTCTCGACCTGTCCCGCACGACGACCGGGCACATCCTGGATCTTCAGCGGTGTCATCCACGCTGGCGTGGGGACCCATGGCCGTTCATGAGCGGACTGTTCGACGCCCACGTGAAGACACCCATGGGGCCATGACCGGGCACAAGGCACACCCGCGGTCGTCACAGCGCCCATCGTCACTCCTGACGAGAGTCCGGAAGGGTCGGGACAAAGCCGGTCGCGAGTCGTCACTCGACCCGTCATCGGTCGCCACAAGCCGAGCCTGCGGGATCCAGCCCTTCTTTGCGATCCAAAATGTATCCCACCTCTTTCATGCGAAAGAGCCCTCGAGCCACCGCATTAGGGGGTGTGGGCGATGACGCGAACGGCATGGTGCCGCGCGTCCCGCCCAGCGTTCGAAACAAGGAGACTGGTCTTGCCTACCACCACCGCCCTCACCAACCAGACGACCCTCACTGCCGCCGACCAGAAGCTGATCGACGGCCTCACCAAGCATGCCCTCACGATCGCCTCCATGGTGATCGCCGGGCAGACGATGGCCACCAAGGACATCATCGCCGAGATCCAGACGAGCATCACCGCGGCCAACGCCGTGCAGACCGCCAGGGCCACCTGGCAGGCTGCCGTCGCGGCCAACAAGGCGACCCGCGCCAAGAACAAGGCGTTTCTGTCCGGGGTGCGGCAAGCGCTTCTCGTGGCCTTCGCCGGCCAGGTGGACGCGCTCGCGGACTTCGGGCTGAAACCGCGCAAGGTGGCGGTCGTCACGCCCGCCGAGAAGACCGCCCGGGCCGCCAAGGCCAAGGCGACCCGCGCCGCGCGTCACACGATGGGCAAGGTGCAGAAGTCGAAGGTGACAGGAGCCACCGCCCCGGCGGCGCCCCCTTCACCGACGCCTCCCGCCCCCCCGACCCCGACCGCCCCGACCCCGACCGCCCCGACCCCGACCCCGGTCCCTCCGGCGCCGGTGCCGCAGCCCGCGGTGGTCCCCGCACCGCCCAAGCCGTAGTCACGGCCGCCCCGCAGTGAGCCGCTCCCTCCTGGCTCCCCGTCTTGCTCTCCTCGCCGGGAAGTCGGGAGGGCAGCGCTCACCCCTTGCTTGCCTTCATCCCTCACGCATCTCCGACAGCAAAGGAAACCCGCCATGCCCGCACGAACCTTCCGCATCCACCTCACCCTCACCGATCCCGGCCGCACCGACGCGCAGATCCAGGACGAGTTCGACGATCTGGTCACGCGCGCCTGCGACGGCGACCGCCGGGCCCTCGCCGCCATCGCCATCGCGTTCAGCTCGCGCCTCCTCGGGGAAGCGCGCGCCGAGCTCGGGTACTTCGAGCAGGACGCCGACGAGGTCCTCCAGGACTTCTTCGCTGCCGTGCTCGAGCGCCAGGCCGTCTTCGATCCCGCAAAGGAGCGCGCCAACCCGTGGATGAAGCGCATCCTCCGTGAGCTCGCCCGCCGCCGCCGCGCCGACCGCGAGCGCGACCGGGGGATCGAGCAGTAGCCTCGAGCAGGGCAGGGGAGCCCCCGGGCGACGGTGGCCCGGGGGCTCGCCCACATATCGAAGTGACCTCGGCGCTCGCTCGGCGCGCATCGTGGCCCCAGCCGCAGATCGCGGCATACGTCGCCCGGGCTGCACCCAGGCACGTGAGGACTACCGTCATCGCCGTGAGGCCCACTCCGCCACCACCCTCCCGAGCGCCTCCTCGAACCCCACCTGCGGCGCCCACCCGAGCTCCCGCCGCGCCTTGCCCGCGTCGAGCGCATACCGGAAATCATGCCCTGGCCGCTCCGCCACCGGCGTGACGAGCCGCCGCGACGTTCCGGGCTCCCGCCCGAGCGCAGCGTCCACCGCGTCCGCGATCCGCGTCGCGACCTCCCGGTTCTCCAGCTCGCACCCACCCCCGAAGTCGTACGTCTCTCCGGGACGGCCCATCGCGAGCGCCCGCCACAGACCGCGCACGTGATCCTCCACCGCGATCCAGTCGCGCACCTGCTTGCCCTCGCCGTAGAGCGGCAGCGGCGCCCCCGCGATGGCGTTGCGCACGAAGAGGGGCACCAGCTTCTCCGGAGTCTGTCGCGCCCCCAGGTTGTTGCACGAGTGCGTGACGATCACGGGCAGTCCGTAGGTCACGAAGTACGCCCGCGCGAAGTGGTCCCCCGCGGCCTTCGACGCGGCATAGGGCGAGCTCGGCGCATAGCGCGACGATTCGTCGAACCGCCCCGTCGCCCCGAGCGCCCCGTACACCTCGTCGGTCGACACGTGCACGAACCGCCGCGCACCCGCCTTCGCCGCCCATGCCTCGCGCGCCACGTCCAGCAGCGTGAACGTCCCGACCACGTTGGTCCGCACGAACGGCGCCCCGTCCTCGATGCTCCGGTCCACGTGCGACTCCGCCGCGAGGTGCACCACCGCGTCGAGCCCGTGCTCCCCGAAGAGCCGCTCGAGCAGCCCGCGATCGCAGACGTCCCCGTGCACGAACACGAGCCGCGGATCCTGCGCCACCGCCGCGAGATGCTCGCGCTTCCCTGCGTACGTCAGCGCGTCGAGCACCACCACCCGCTCGACGTCACGCGCCTCGTGCTCCGAGCCATCGAGGCTCGCCTCGACGAAGTGACTCCCGATGAACCCTGCCCCCCCGGTCACCAGAAGCCGCCGCATGCCCCCAATCTACTCCGCCGCCCCTGTCCGCCGGACACCCGTGCGCTGTCCGAGGACACCCCGACGCTTCGCAACCCCACGATCGGACGCGAGGCCGTGCCTGGCCCGCCCGCTGCACACCGAAAGGCCATGCTGCCACGATCCCTTTGCTCGACAGCGGTCCGGTGCACCGCTCGCCCTCGACGCCGCCCCACCGCGAAGGCATGCTTGTCGAGTCATGGCCCTCGCTCATGAGCCGGCGGACCGCGGGCCGGTCACCCGCGCCGAGTACGAGGCGCTCGTGCGCCGCGGTGCGCTCGACGACGCCCGCGTCGAGCTGCTTCACGGCCGTCTGGTCTCGATGAGCCCCCCGGGCGAGACGCACACGTACAGCGTCAGCCAGCTCATGACGCTCCTCGTACGGGCTCTCGGCGAGCGTGCTCGAGTCCGCGTGCAGGCGCCGTTTGCCGCGCCCGACGAGTCCGAGCCCGAGCCCGATGTCGCGGTCGTCGACCCAGGGGACTATCTCGACGGCCATCCGGAGACCGCCTCCCTCATCATCGAGGTCGCCGAGACGTCGCTTGCGCGCGACCGCGCCAAGGCACGCCTATACGCCGCAGCTGGCGTGCCCGAATACTGGATCGTCAACCTGCCCGAGCGTCTCCTGGAGGCCCATCGAGAACCCGGTGCAGAGGGCTACCGGGTGATGACACGGCATGGGCGCACCGGGCTGCTTCACCTCGTGAGCTTCCCGGATGTCGAGGTTCGCGTCGCCGACGTCCTGCCGCCCGATCGATAGCGCCGCGCCCCGCCCGTCCCACACGCGCTACCACTTTCGCCAGCCCGCCGCGTAGCCGCCCGTCACCCCGACGGGTGACGGTGCCCCGCGCCACGACGACTACAACACGGCTCATGCGCCTCGCCGCACGCGCCTTCCTTCTCTTCGCCCTGCTGTCCCCCCTGTGCGCGTGCTCCTCGGCCACGGAGACCACGGCCAGCGAGCCGGGCGACCGCGGCCTCGGCGACAGCGGCGCCCCCAACGACAGCGGCCCCGCCGACAGCGCAACCCCCGACGGCACCGGCCCCAGCGTCGCGCATCCCTCGTGCCCCGCCGCAGCCCCTCCGCAAGGCGCACCCTGCAGCGCCTCCGACCTGCGTTGCACCTGGGGCGACGACGCCCGCTTCGGGTGCCGCACCGAGGCCCAATGCACGAGCGCCGCCTGGCAGGTCACGCAGCCCGCGTGTCCCTCCCCCGAGCCCGCCTGCCCGGCGACGCCACCCTCGCCCCCCGACGCCGGCGAGCCCTCGTGCACCGGCGCGCAGCTCGGCCTCACCTGCGTCTACGACGCCACCGCCTACACCTGCGCGCCCTGCAGCGGGTCGCTCTGCCACGCGCAGAACCTCTGGCAGACCAAGACCCTCGCCCCCGGCTGCCCCGCGACGCTACCGAACCTCGGCGAGCCGTGCACCGCTGCGGGCACGGCCTGCAACTACAACGCCTGCGCCGACGACCAGCCGGTCTCCTGGGTCCTAGGCGCCGCGATGTCGTGCGAGGCCGGCCTCTGGACGGCAGCTGCCCGCACCGTCTGCATGTGACGCTAGGGGCTGAGGTTCACGAGCACGTCGTCGACGTTGGTCTGGCACGCGCCGATCGCCACCTTGGGGAACACCTGCGCGCCCACGTCGAACTCCAGGTTCCCCTGCGCGGCGCCGTCGAACAGCGGCACCTGGTTGAGCAGCAGGTTGCCCCCGATGTGCAGCGTCCCGGTCGGGCTGGGGTGCGCCGCGCTGGGCAGCACCAGATCGATCTGCACCGGATAGAACGTCCCCGCCGCGAAGGCGGTGTTGAGCGGCGTCGTCTTGTTGACGGTCCCCGCGTCGCCGGCGAACTCCTCCTGGATCTCCGAGCTCGTGGCGGTGAGCACGAGCGAGTAGCGGTAGAGATCCGTGTTCGTGGGCGAGAGCACGACGACCTCGCCCCCCACGACCTCCGCCTGCGGATCGATGGTCGTGACGCTCAGCTGGAACTCGAAGTGCACCGTCGCGTCGGACGTGTCGATCACCTTGTAGAGCGACGCCTGCCCCGTCCCGCTCGCCGGGAGCGCGGCGGTCGCGGCCACGAGCGAGGAGGGGGGGGTGACGAAGTGCGTGCTGTCCAGGGCCACGGTGCCGTTCGTCGCATGCGTGCCTGTCCACCCCGTGGTGAGCGGAGGCGTGTCGAAGTCGGCGCAGAACGTCGGCGCCGGGGACTGCTGGGTGCACCAGGTGCCCGTGGCGGCCTCGCTGTCCGCGTCCATCGAGGCGTCGCCCGGGCTCGAGGTGTCGGCCGCGGTGTCCGCTGCGTCGGCCGTATCGGCAGCGTCGGCAGCGCCGAGCGGCGACGATTCCTCCGGAGCGTCGTGCGGGGCGTAGGCGTCGGCGGTCGCGTCGTGTGCGCTGCCGTCCGCGTCTGCCGTCGCGTCGACCGCGGCTTCGCTGTCTGCGGTCCCGTCGAGGGCCCCGTCCACCGTGGCGTCTGCGTCGCCGCCGGCCTCCGCGACGCCGTCGACGCCGGACGCGCTGTCCGCCGTCACCGCCTCTTCGGACGCGGCGTCCTTCTGCGCGGCCTGGTCCGCCGCCCCGTCCGCCGGTCCCGTGTCGAGCCCGTCGAGGTTCGCACAGCTCGCGAGCCCGAGCACGCCCACCGCCGCGACGCAGGTGCACCCGAGAACGAGGCGCGCCCTAGAACCGAATGCCGACATCGCTGCTCGCTCCACGCGGCCCCGGCCGCACATCGAAGAAGAAGGCTGCACCCGCCGGAGGGGGAGACGCGGAGTGCCCGGTCAGCAGCAGCACCGCCGCCACACCCACCGAGACGATCCCGGCCCCTCCCAGGACCCCCGCGACGACGTAGCGCGTCCGCAGGGAATCGACCGAGGAGGACGCGCACGACGGCGCGCACGTCGCGCGCAGGTTGTCCGCCGAGCTCGTCGTCGTCACGTCGAGGACGATGGCCGCCGCGCCGAGGGCGAGGCCGAGGCCGCCGAGGATCGCGGGCGCCACCACGGATCCGTGGCTCTCGGCGGCCGCCGGCGCCTGCGGTCGCAGCGTCACGGCCACGGGCCGGTTCTTCTCGCCCACGCGGAGCACGGCGTGGGCCTCGGCCGGGAGAAAGCCCTCCGCCTCGAAGCGGAAGTGGTGCTCTCCGGGATCGACGTCGACCGGCTTCCCGTCGAGCGCCTCGCTCAGCACGGCGCCATCGGACAGGACGCGCACGTGCACCAGATCGCCCCCGGTCACGTCCCGGGCCGCGAACACGACGCTGGGCAGCGTCTGCACGATCTCGCCCGCCCACGTGGCGCAGTCGTGGCGCACCAGCGCGGGACACTCGGCGCGCGAGCACGAGGCGAACTGCTCCCGCGCCCGCAGCAGCTTGCCCTCCTGGCGCTGCCTCTGCCCGTCCTCGGAAGCGCCCACGCACGCCTGGACGGTGTCGTCCGCAGAGGCCCTGGCGGCCGTCGCGAGCGTCAGCGCCACGACCATGAACCGGAGTGCGCGCATGCGGGCGTCGGCTCAGAGGCAGGCAGGGTTGTAGTGCTTCATCCCCTGCGCGTCGTAGGTGTAGGGGACGCACTCGCGCGCGGCCGTCGGGCTCGACGTCGTGGCGCTCGAAGTCGCCGGTGCGGTGTCTCGATTGGCAGGCATGGGGCGCGTGGCGACCGGCCTGGCGCGAGGATAGCTCCTGGCGGTGGCCGTCGGGGCGGCGGCGCGCGGCGAGGCCGCAGCCTCCTCGGGAGGCGGGGACCCCGACGGGGCGGGGAGCGGTACCGCGTCGGATGGCGCCCGATCGGCCTGCGTGGCGGTCTGCACCTGCTGCGAGGGCGCCGCGGCCGTCGCCACCGTCGGCGGTTGCCGTCGCAGCAGGAGCACGCCGAGCAGCGTCACCCCGAGCAGGACCACCAGCATCCCGAGCACCGAGACCGTGCGCCCCGGCCTCGGAGGCGGCGTGCGATCCTCCGCGGGTGGGACCGACGTGGAGACGGCGCCGGCCGTCGGCGCGTCGTGCGCAGGGCCGGTCGTCGGCTCGCTGCACTCGATGTCGCTCACCGCCTGGGCGCGCCGCGTGAGGGCCTCGTGGGCGATGTTCTGGACCCAGTCGGCGACGATGACCGGCGGCGCGATCGGCCCGCAGGCCTCGAGCGCCTCGCGCATCTGCCGCGCGTTCGAGAATCGCTCCTCCGGATCGCGTGCCAGCCCCCGCGCGAGCAGCGCGTCGTAGGGGGCGAGCGCGTCGGACGACGCGACCCGGCTCGGTGGCTCGATGGGGCCGGAGAGCACCTTGAGCGCGACCTCTCCGGCGTTCGCGCCGAGAAAGAGCCGCTGCCCGGTGAGCAGCTCCCAGAGCACGATGGAGGCCGCGAAGAGGTCCGTCTGCAGCGTGACGGTGCCGGACTGCAGCTGCTCCGGGGACATGTAGGCGATCTTGCCCTTGATGACGCCGCTGCGCGTGGTCTGCGTCCTGCCCGCGGCCTTGGCCACCCCGAAGTCCAGGATGCGCGCCTGGCCGTCGGCCCCGACGAGGATGTTCTGCGGCGAGACGTCGCGGTGCACGATGCCGAGCGGCGCGCCCTTCTCGTCCTTCGCGTCGTGCGCGGCCTGCAACCCGCGCAGCACGTCCGCCATGATGGCGGCGGCGATCGGGACCGGCATGGGCTGCATCGCGCGCGCCGCCTTGTGGAGCTGCGCGAGCGACTCGCCCGCGACGTACTCCATCACCACGAGCACCTCGCTCCCGCTGGCGACCACGTCGAGGGTCGGCACGACGTTCGGGTGACGGATGCGCGCGACGAGCCGCGCCTCGTCCACCATCATCCCCACCAGGGCGGGATCGCTCGCGAACTGCGGGTGCAGGCGCTTGATGGCCACCGTCCGCGAGAAGCCGCCCTGACCGACCAGCCGGCCGTAGTGCACGGTGGCCATCCCGCCCGCGGCGATGACTCCGTACACCGCGTACCGGTCGATGATCAGAGCGCCGCTCACTGCGGCTCGAGTCTAGCAGGTGGGTGTGGGGCGGTCATCGAACGGTCCACCCCCCAAACGGGTGCCCGCAAACAGGTGACAGGGCCCGCGGACCGGGGGCAGTCTCCCTGGTAGAGTACTCCGTGCCCGGCCTCGCCCTCCGTTCCCGCCGCGCGGCGCGCGCCCTCGCAGCGGGGGCCACGCTGTGCGTCGCGGCCAGCCTGGCCTCGGCGTGGTCCTGCGGTGGCCAGAGCGGCGGCACGGGGGATGGTGTCGAGGCAGGGCCCGAGGGAGCGACGCACGTCGACGCAGCGCCGCCCGACTCCGGCGCGGACACGGGGAGCGAGAACCCGGGCACCGGGGCGGAGGCCGACGCGATGGCCGAGGCGGAGGTCCTCGGGGACGTCGCCACGGACGTCCCCGCCGAGGCGACTCCTGACGCGCCTCCCGACGCGACCGACGCGACCGACGCGACCGACGGCCCGACCCCGCTCGGCACGTGGGTCATGGGCTACTACTACGGGCCGGACCAGAGCATCTACCCGGTCAGCGCCATCGAGTGGCCGGCGCTCACCCACGTGGCCGCGGCCTTCTACCGCCCCCAGACCGACGGCGGGCTAGACGAGACGCTCGGCCTCGATGCCACCGCAGGGCCGGCGCTCGCCACCTCGCTCGTGACGGCCGCGCACGCCAACGGGGTGAAGGCCATCGCCTCCATTGGCGGCGCCTCGTCCCAGGCGGCGTTCGAGCAGGCCACCGCCGCCGGCACGCTCGCGACCTTCGTGGCCAACCTCGGGAGCCTGCTGACCACCTACGGGTACGACGGCATCGACATCGACTGGGAGCCGCTCGCCATCGCCGACCAGCCCGCGGTGCTCGCGATCGCCTCGCAGCTGCGCGCCGCCCATCCCGGCGTCGTGCTCACCATCGCGGTCAACTACACCAACGCCAACTTCATCCCGGACCTGTCGGGCTACCCGGCCATCGCCGCCGTCTACGATCAGGTCAACGTGGAGACGTACGGCATGGCCAGCCTGTCGACCGGCTGGAAGAGCTGGCACACCAGCGCCCTTCACTACGCGGACAAGGCGACCCCCGCGGCCATCGACGAGTCCATCGACGCGTACCTCGACGCCGGGGTGCCGTCCGCGAGCCTCGGGTTCGGCGTCAGCGCCTATGGTCTCTGCTACGGCACGCCGGTGACGGGGCCCGACGAGGAGCTCGGCGACGCGCAGACGCTGACCGACGTCTCCTACGCGAACATCTTCGCCAGCTACTACACGCCCGCCGCGCGCCAGTGGGACCCGCTGGCGGCCGTGCCGTACCTCTCGTTCGCCACGCCCACCGGCCCGGACGCGTGCACCTTCATCACCTACGACGACGCGCAGTCGCTCGCCGGCAAGAGCACGTACCTTCAGGCCACCAAGCTCGGCGGCATCATCGTGTGGAGGATCGGGCAGGCCTACTCGTCGGGGCAGAACCCGCTGCTCGACGCCGTGGCCACGAGCTTCCGTCCGTGAGCCGTCCGCGCCGTCAGTGGCCGACCGGCGTGAACGTCATCGGGTAGAGCACGGTCACGATGCCCCCTTCGGGCGCCGGGAAGCTCAGCTGGTCGAACTGTCTCTCGATGCACGTGACGACGCGCGCGTCCGCGAGCGTGGACCCGCCATCGGCCACCGTCGACACGTCGCCGGTCCTGCCGATGACGAAGCGCACCTGGACGTCGCCCTCGAGCTTCGGGTTGGTCTGGGCGCCCATGTCGTAGCAGAGGCGGAAGCGCGCGAAGCTCTGCTGGACGATGCGCTGCACGACCTCGGGTGGCAGGCGGCCGTTGACCGAGACGCCGTGCGCCCGGATCCGCACCCTCGCGTCGGGCGCGGTCGCGCCCATGCCCGGCAACATGGCGAGCCCGGTGACGTCGCTGCCATCGTGCGCGATCTTGAGCGGCTCGAGCTTCGCCAGCTCGTCATGGATGCGCTTGCGGTGGGCCTCGTCGAGCATCTCGGGCTTGGTCCCCGTGAGGAGCTCGCCGAGCGCGCCGGGGCCATCCTCGAGCGCCGCGTCGATGCGGGCATCCATGCACACCCCCGCCAGACGCTCGAAGTCGGGCAGGCGCGAGGGGTCGCCGACCGCCGTGCCGTCGGCGCTGCGCGCGCCGAGCGAGGACTCGAGCCGCTCGCAGCCCTGCCGGACCTGGCCTCCGTCGATGTCCTCCTTCGCCTCGAGCATCGACCAGACCGGATCGTCGATCGGGTAGTCGTGCCCCGGCAGCTTCTGGGCGACGAGCGCCGCGTCGCCCGCCGCGACCAGGGCCGCGATGCCCAGCATGGCCCCCGGGAGCGCCAGCCCCTGCCTGCGCGACGCCAGCAGCGCGATGGCGCCGCCGAGGAGCGGAAACAGCGCGGCTCCGAGGCCGAACTCCGCGCAGCTCTTGCTCTCGAGGTAGCCCTCGCGCTGGATGCGCTCGGACTGGACCGCCGAGATGCCCGCGCCGGCGAGCGCCCTGTCGGTCGCCCTGTGGCCGAACATCACGCCCAGCGCGCCGGTGCCGAGGATCACGATGGCCAGGCCGGCCGCCACGGCGCCGAGCACGCGCCCCGCACGGCTGCGGAAGGCCGCCACGACCGCCGCGGCGACGCCGAGGCCGAAGCCGAACAACCCCAGCAGCAGGATGAGGAAGTTCGGCCACCCCCCGTTCCGGAACTCGTGAAAGAGCGCGCTCATGGCCGGTGCTCCTCTCCGAGTATCACGCTATCCATCGCGCATGACCTTCTCCGTCGTCACTGGGGCCAACCGGGGCATCGGGCTCGCGCTCGTCGCCGAGCTGAAGAAGCGCGGACACGCGGTGCTCGCGGCGTGTCGCGCGTCGAGCCCGGCGCTGACCAGGGTCGGCGTGGAGGTCGTCGAGGGGGTGGACGTGTCGACCGACGCAGGCCTCGCCGCGCTCGTCGCCGCCGTGGGAACCCGCACCATCGACCTGCTGGTGAACAACGCGGGCATCCTCCTGTGGGGCGACCGTCTGGGCGAGCTGAACGTGGAGGGCATCCGCAGGCAGTTCGAGGTCAACGCCCTCGCCCCGCTCCGCGTGACCGACGCGCTCCGCGAGCGGCTCGCGCCCGGCGCCAAGGTCGCACTCATCACGAGCCGCATGGGCTCGATCGACGACAACTCGTCGGGCGGCGCGTACGGCTACCGCATGAGCAAGGCCGCGCTGAACATGGCGGGCAAGTCGCTGGCCGTCGACCTCCGCGAGCGCGGCGTCGCCGTCGCCATTCTCCACCCCGGCATGGTCAAGACCGACATGGTCGGCGCGCACGGTGGCGGGCAGGTGGAGCCCGAGGACTCGGCGCGCGGCCTGCTCGCCCGCGTGGACGAGCTCACGATGCAGACGACGGGCGGCTTCTGGCACGCGAACGGGCAGCGCCTGCCCTGGTAAGGCAGTCGTGACCAGCCCAGCGGCGGGACGAGACGCGCCGCCCCGCGCCCATCGCGTCGTCACGCGAGAAAACGTGGACTTGCAGTGGTCGCGATCCTGGACGGGACCTTGCAACCGGTGCCGGGCATGCGCCTCGCCGTAGAGCTCAGCATCGCGCTCCTCGCCTGCGGATGCGTCGATGCCGGCGAGCGCGCGACCACTCCGCGGACCCCCGCCGACCAGCCGTTCGACGACGCCGTGAGCGCACGCGCCACGGGATCCATCGACGACGACTTCGACGACGCCGTCTCGCATGCGCAGCACATCACCCCCCCGGCGGAGCATCCGCCGAGCCGCTCGCTCGGCTACATCGGCGATCAGCCGATCGGCGAGCTGCCCGATCCACCGCACCGGGCCCCTGCGTGGACCCGCCCTTTCCCCTGCGACTGGACCGGCACCTGCCGCCTCGTGCCGTACGAGCCGCCCTACGTCGAGGTGTACTCGGGACCCTGAGGCGCCGTCGCTCCTGGCCCCTCCGCATGCTAGATTCCCGCTCGCCGCCATGGCCGATCGCGCCCGTGACTACAAGCCCGGCGACCGGGTGCCGGGCACCGTCTACGAGGTCCTTCGCCTCATCGGCGCGGGCGGGATGGGCACCGTCTACGACGTCGAGGACACCAGCATCGGCAAGCGGTACGTCCTCAAGACGCTGCACCCGCAGCTCGGCGCCCGCGAGGACCTCGCCCGGCGCATGCAGAACGAGGCCCGCACGCTGGCCCGCCTCAACCACACCAACATCGTCGAGGTCATCACCGCGGGGGTGACGGCCGACGAGCTCAGGCTGCCCTTCTACGTGATGGAGCGCCTCAACGGGCAGTCGCTCCGCCTGGTGCTCGAGAAGAAGGGCCAGCTCGAGCTGCCGCACGCCTACCACATCGCGATCGATCTGCTCGACGCGCTGGACCACGCGCACGACAAGGGCGTCATTCACCGCGACGTCAAGCCGGACAACATCTTCCTCCACCGCACCTCGGCGGGCGTGACCGTCACCAAGCTCCTCGACTTCGGCATCCTGTCGCTGCTCGACTCCGCGCAGCAGGAGACCGCGGGGCGCTTCCTCGGCACCCTGCGCTACGCGGCGCCGGAGCAGCTGCGCGGCGAGAAGCCCACGGCCAAGGTCGACGTGTACGCCGCCGGGCTCGTGCTCTACGAGATGATCTCCGGGCGTGGCCCCTTCGACGACGAGGGGGATCCGCACAAGGTCGCCGCCGCGCACCTGCACAAGCCCGCGCCGCCGCTGTCGCACTTCGTCGTCATCCCGCGCGAGCTCGACGCCCTGGTGAGCGCATCGCTGGCGAAGCTCCCCGCGCAGCGTCCGCGCGACGCGTTCTCGTTCGCGGCGAGCCTGCGCAACCTGAAGAAGGCGCTGACCGGCGCGTCGGCGGCCGAGTCCACCGAGAACCGCGCGACGGCGGCCGCGGTCGTCCCGGGGGACTCGGTCCGCGCGCCGGTGGTGCACGTCCACCAGCCCTCGGCGGACGGGCCGTACATCATCTCCCCCGTCCCCGCGACTCCGCCCGGGGCAGCCCCCGCGACACCCGTGTACACGACGCTGCCCGGCATGCCGGCGCCCTCCATCGGGCCTTCGCTCGCACAGCCGTCGCCCCCGCCCCCCGCGCTCGATCCGACGCCCATGTCGCCTCAGACCGTGGATCGCGAGGCGGCCACGAACAGCTTCGTACCCCCTGCCGCGCAGGCGCCGCAGCAGGGGACCGGCGTGCTCCCGCCGTTCGGGCCGGGCGCCGCCGCCACCCTGCCATCGAACGAACCCCCCCCACCTCCTGCTCCACCCCCGGCGCTCCCTCTACCGCTGGGCGGCTTTCGCTGGCCCCCCGAGCAGCCCGCTGCTCGCAGCGAGGAGCCCCAGGTGCGCACGGTCTCCGCAGCGGCGCCGCCGCGTCGCTCCACGGGGCCCGTCATCGCCGTCGTGATGCTGCTCGCGCTCCTCGCCGCCGCTTCCGTCGTGGTGGTGTTCGTGCGGCTCCACGCCTCCTCGACGCACGGCTCCGCGGCCGGCCCCGGTGGAGCCGTGGTCCTCCCCGCGCCCGTCCCTCCCCCGGCGCAGCCCGTCGTGAACCTGCCTGCTCCGACCCTCGCACCCCCCGCGCTCGACGAAGCACCGACGGCGAGCGCCTCCGCCCAGGCCGTCGCCACCGCTCCGGCGCCGAAGGAAAGAGCACCCGTCCCCGTGTCGACGAGGCCGGTCATGCCCGCGGTGAAGTCGCCGCCCACCACCGCCGCACCCCCGGCCCGCCCCGGCCCTGGGTTCTGACCACCGTGGGGCGGGGTGCGAGCCCGATGGCACGAGTTGGAACTCCTGTGCTACGACCGATCCGACGGCACGGGCCGTGCGTACCTCTCGGGAGCGATGGGACGGCCAGTGATTCGACCGGCAGCAATCGGCACGTGGACGCTGGTGGTGGCGCTCTCCACCATCGTGCACGCCGCCGTGCTCTTGCCACCGCTTCACCTTCCTTCGCGCACCTCGCCCGGCTTCGAGACCCGGGAGACCAAGGCGCCGCCCGTCGAGGTCGAGGTGGACGTCGAGCCGTCCTCCCCCCTGGAACCGCTCGAGCCCCTGCCGAACCGACCGCAGGTCTCCCCCACGGCTCCGGTCGCTGCGAGCCACCCCCCTGCCGCCGCATCTCCTGCGCGCGGGGGCCCATCGGCGTCCTCTTCGGGGCCGGCACCCACGCCTCTCGTCGCTGACTCGGACACGCCCCAGTTCAGCATGACCCTCACCGCGACCTCTCCCGGGGGGCTCGGCGGGGGCGGGTCCGCAGGTACGGCCGCGGGTGACGGAGCGACCCGGCCCGCGGACGACGTACCGCTCTCTGCCGGTGCCGTGGATACCCCCGCCCGGCTCGCGCGGGGCGAGGTCCCGAGCTACCCGCTGCAGGCCCGCGAGGACGGCGTGGAGGCGGACGTCCCCCTCGAGCTCGTGGTCTCGCGCGAAGGCGCCGTGGAGAGCGCGCAGGTCCTGCGGCGCGCCGGCCACGGGCTCGACGACGCAGCGCTCGCGGCGGCGCGCAGATTTCGCTTCACGCCGGCGACCAAGCAGGGCCATGCGGTCCGTGTGCGTGTCGCGTGGACCGTGGAGTTCCGGCTGCACGGGTCCTGAAGTCACCTCGCCCCCATCCGCGGCGCGGGCTTCCTCGGATCCTCCGGCCACGAGTGCTTCGGGTACTTGCGAACGAGCTCCTTGCGGATGGCCGGGTAGTGCCGGTCCCAGAACCCCGCGAGATCCGTGGTCACCTGCACGGCGCGCTGGTTGGGCGCGAGCAGCTCCAGCACCAGTGGCACCCGCCCACCACCGACGCGCGGGCCATCCGTCATCCCGAAGAAGTCCTGCAGCCGCGACGCGATCCGCGGCGCCTTGCCCGTCTCGTAGGACACGGTCACCGAGCGACCCATCGCCAGCGTCACCCGCTCGGGTGCCAGCTGGTCCACCGCGTCGCCGCGGGCACCGCGCCGTGTCCGCGACTGCAGCACCTCGAGCAGTCCCGCGTGGCGCAGCTCCTCGAAGCTGGTCCGCCCCTCGCACAGCGAGACGAGCGCCTCCTCGACCGCGGCGTCGTCCGGCGCCGGGATCGCCGCGTCCACCGATGCGGCGAAGCGCGCGCGTGACAGCCAGCGATCGAGCTGCTCGGCGGGCGCGAACGCCCGGGCGCCCGCGGCGCGCGCCGCCTCGGCCAGCACACGGGTCGCCTCGCCCTCGGGGGGCCGCGCTCCCTCCGACACGTGCAGCACCAGCCCGGCCCACACCATCTCCTCGCGCGACTCGACGCGCTCGGCCTGCGCGTTCCACTTCACCGCGTGGCGCTCGACGACCTCCTCCGGGAAGAGCTCGATGAGCCACTCCGGCTCGATGGCGCTCGCCAGCCGCACCAGCACCCCTCCGCGCGCGCCCTGGGCGCGCTCCTCGGCGTCGAGCGCGACCATCCACTCGGCGTCACGCACCACGCTCGTCTCGCTGAGCTCCGCCGCGCCGCCCCCTGCCAGCGCCAGCTGCCGTCCCCCCGCTCGCACGCGCTTGGCCACCCGGTCCGGGTATCCCCCCAGCAGCGCCATCCGCAGCGCCTGGTCGGGTGACAGGTGCTGGCTGTCCGTCTTTCCCGTCCGCCCCGTGTTCCTGCGCGCCGCGCGTTCCAGCTGCGCGGCCGCCCGCGCCACCGCGTGCGTGGCGCCTGCGTCGAGCCCCGCAGCCCGCAAGGCGCCGCCCGAGAACCGAGAGTCCTCGGCCTCCCGGTAGAGATCCAGCAGCGCGCCGAGGTCCGAAGGCTCGGTCGCGGTGTCCGGCCCCCGCGCGTCGCCGAAGCGCGCGCGGCTCGCCGCGCGGATGTCGCCCTCGGCCAGGATCGCCGCCGCCACGCAGGCGTCGTCCACCACGCCGCGCCGCTCGCCCTCCACCACCACGCGCGCGGCCCGCGGATGGACCGCGAACCGCAGCATCGCGCGTCCCGTCTCCGTCACCTGACCGCCCGTGTCGATGGCCCCCAGGCGCCCGAGCAGCTCGCGCGCCGCGCGCACGTGCGCGTCGGGCGGCGACTCAAGCCAGGGGACGTCCACGGCGCCGAGCGCCGCCAGCTCGAGCTCCGTCTGGGTCAGATCGAGGCGCCGGATCTCCGGCACCTCGTGCTCCGGCCGCGACTCGAAGTCGGCCCGGGTGTAGAGGCGCAGGCACCGGCCCGGGCGCATCCTCCCTGCGCGTCCGGCGCGCTGCGTCGCCGAGGCCCGGCTGACCTTCTCGATGCGCAGCCGGGGCAGCCCCGACCACGGAGCCTGCGAGGCGATCCGGGCGAGCCCCGCGTCGATGACCGCCGTGACGCCCTCGATCGTGATCGACGACTCGGCCACGTTGGTGGAGAGGATGATCTTGCGGCGCGGTCCGGGGCGGACCGCAGCATCCTGCTCCTCGGGCGACAGATCACCGTGCAGCGGCACGAGCACCAGCCCGGCCTCCCCCGCGAGCTTCTCGCAGGCCTCGCGCGCCCGCCGGATCTCCCCGGCGCCGGGCAGGAACACCAGCACGTCGCCCTCCAGCCCCTCCGCCACCAGCCGCCGCACGGCGGACGCGACTTGCAGGGCGAGCGGCCTGTCGTCGGGCTGGGGCAGGTGCTCGACGGTGACCTCGAAGCGACGGCCCTCCGAGCGCAGCACGGGGGCTCCCAGGTGGGCCGCGAGCGGCGCCGTGGCCAGCGTCGCGCTCATGGCCACGACGCGCAGCTCCGGGCGGCGCGTGCGCCGGAGCCGCTCGACCAGCGCGAGGGCCACGTCCCCCTGGAGGTGCCGCTCGTGAAACTCGTCGAGGATGACCACCGCGATCCCGGTCAGCTCCGGCGATGCCACCAGCTTCCGACCGAGCACGCCCTCGGTCACGAAGCGGATCCGCGTCCGGGCGCTGGAGACGTCCTCGAAGCGCACCTGGTATCCGACGGTACCGCCCACCTTCTCGCCGAGCTCGTCGGCCACGCGGCGGGCCGCCATCCGCGCGGCGAGCCGCCTCGGCTCGAGCACCACGATCTCCCCGTGCTCGGCCATCCCCGCGTCGAGCAGCGCACGGGGGACACGCGTGGTCTTGCCGGCGCCCGGCGGAGCTTCCAGCACGAGCGTCGGGTGAGCCCGCAAGGACGCCACCACCTCGGGCAGGAGGGGATCGATGGGCAGGACCTGCGCGGGACGCTCCACGGGGGGACAGAGTATCCTCCCGGACGTGACCCCCACCGAGTCGTTCGAGAGGGCGCGCGCGGTCCTGCTCCGCCACCGGGAGGACCTGGAGGCCGCACGCGCGGAGTTCCGCTGGCCCGTGCTGACCGAGTTCAACTGGGCGCGCGACTGGTTCGACGTGCTGGCGGCGCGAAACCGCAAGACCGCCCTGCGCATCGTGAGCGAGGCCACGGGCGTGCACGAGGCGAGCTACCAGGAGCTCTCCGAGCGCTCGACGCGCCTGGCGCGATACCTCCACGATCACGGCGTCGCGCGCGGCGACCGCGTGCTGGTCATGCTCACCAACGTGATGCCGCTGTGGGAGACCATGCTGGCGGCCATGCGCCTCGGCGCCGTCGTCATCCCGGCCACGGTGCAGCTCACGCCCGACGACGTGGACGACCGGATCGCGCGCGGCGAGGTGAAGCACATGGTGACCGACGGCGAGGGAGCCGAGAAGCTCCGCCGGCCCGAGCGCCTCCGGGTGAGGCTCGCCGTCGGAGGCGCGGAGAAGTTCACTCCCTACGACGACGCCCTGGCGGCTCCTGCCCAGGTCGAGCCGGTGCCGACGCGTGCCTCGGACCCCCTGCTCCTCTACTTCACCTCCGGCACGACCGCGAAGCCGAAGCTCGTGCTGCACACGCACGAGAGCTACCCCGTCGGTCACCTGTCGACGATGTACTGGCTCGGCCTGCGCGAGGACGACGTGCACGAGAACGTCAGCTCCCCGGGCTGGGCCAAGCACGCGTGGTCGAGCTTCTTCGCGCCGTGGAACGCGGGCGCCACCGTCCTGGTGCACGACTACGCGCGGTTCTCCGCGAAGCGGACGCTCGAGGTCCTGCACGAGCACGAGGTCAGCACGCTGTGCGCGCCGCCGACGGTGTGGCGCATGCTCATCCTGGAGTCGCTCGGCCAGAGGCCACCCCGCCTGCGGGAGCTCGCCAGCGCCGGCGAGCCCCTGAACCCCGAGGTCATCGCGACCGTGCAGACGGCCTGGGGCATCACCATCCGCGACGGCTACGGTCAGACCGAGACCACGGCGCAGGTGGGCAATCCCCCCGGGCTGCCCGTGCGACCGGGCTCGATGGGCAAGCCCCTGCCGGGCTACTCGATCGCGCTGCTCGACCACGAGGGCCACGAGGCGAAGGAGGGTGAGGTGGCCATCCGGCTCGCCCCGCGGCCGACGCCGCTCATGGTGGGCTACCTCGACGATCCGGAGCGCACGTCGGCGGTCACCGCGGGCGGCTACTACCGCACGGGCGACGAGGCGTCCCACGACGACGACGGCTACATCCACTTCGTGGGCCGGGGCGACGACGTCTTCAAGAGCAGCGACTACCGCATCAGCCCGTTCGAGCTCGAGAGCGTGCTCGTGGAGCACGAGCTCGTCGCCGAGGCGGCGGTGGTGCCCAGCCCCGATCCCGTCCGGCTCTCGGTGCCCAAGGCCTTCGTCGTCCTGCGCCCGGGGACACCGGAGACCCGCGAGACGGCGCGCGCCATCTTCGAGCTGTGCAGCGCCAGGCTCGCCCCCTACAAGCGCGTGCGACGCCTGGAGTTCGCCGCGCTCCCCAAGACCATCTCGGGCAAGATCCGGCGGGTCGAGCTGCGCAAGCTGGAGGAGGGCCGCCGCGCCCGCAGCGAGCGCGGACCGGCCGAGTTCTGGCTCGAAGAGATGTAGCGCCGTGCCCCCGTCTCCCCTGGTCGTGACGCCCGGCGTCCCGCTCGGCCCCCTCACGACGCTGCGCCTCGGAGGACCTGCGTCGCGGATGACGGCGCTCGCGTCGGAGGACGACGTGGTCGAGGCAGTGCGCGCCGCGGGCGACGGCGGCCTGCTGGTCCTCGGGGGCGGCAGCAACGTGGTGATCGCCGACGAGGGGTTCCCGGGGCTGGTCGCGCGGATGGAGATCCGGGGCGTCGCGGCGCGCCGCGACGGGGACCGCGTCGTCGTCGACGTGGGGGCGGGGGAGGAGTGGGACGCGCTGGTGGCGCGCGCCGTCGAGGCACGGTGGCGGGGCGTGGCGAGCCTGAGCGGCATCCCGGGTCGCGTGGGAGCGACGCCGATCCAGAACGTGGGCGCCTACGGGGAAGAGGTGGCCGACACCCTCGCCGGCGTGCGCGTGTTCGATCGCGAGTCGGGCGCCTTCCGCGACATGAGCCCCGGGGAGTGCGGGTTCGGGTACAGGGCGAGCATCTTCAAGCGCAGCGAGCGGTGGATCGTGACGCGCGTGCGCTTCGCGTTCGAGCGTGGAGACGAGGCGGTCGTGCGCTACGGCGAGCTCGCGCGGGCGCTGTCGGTGAGGGAGGGGGAGGGCGCCCCTGCGGCGCGGGTGCGCGAGACCGTGATCGCGCTGCGGCGGGGGAAGGGGATGGTGCTGGACCCCGCCGATCCCGAGTCGGTGAGCGCGGGCTCGTTCTTCGTGAACCCGGTGGTCGACGCGGCGACCGCGGCGCGGGTCGAGGCTCTGGCGGGCGTCGCGCCGCCGCGCTTCGACGCGGGCGAAGGGCGCGTGAAGCTCGCGGCCGGGTGGCTGGTGGAACACGCGGGCTTCGTGCGGGGCTGGGGCGAGGGGCGCGTGGGGGTGTCGCGCAAGCACGCGCTGGCGCTGGTCAACCGGGGAGGCGCGACGACCCGCGAGCTGCTCGCGGTCGCGCGCGCCATCCGTGACGGGGTTCGCGCCCGGCTCGGGGTCACGCTCGAGCCGGAGCCGGTGTTCGTGGGATGCTCCCTCGACACGTGATGAAGAAGAGGCGCCGCCGGACCACGACCGCCATCCAGCCCGTGAGCTACGGCATCACGGCGACCTGGAGCGCCAGCAGCCCGGCCGCCACCAGGACGGCCGGCCCCAGCGCGCGCGCGGAGCCGTCGAGCCGCGAGCGCGTGAAGACGTACGCCACGAACGCGGCAATTCCCCCGGCGTAGGCGCAGGTCCAGGAGCGCCAGAAGAACCCGGCGTGTGCGCTCCAGACCAGGGTCGCGGGGTTGGGATCGGGGTAGATGAAGAACTGGACGCTGCGCACGACGGCGTACGCCCCCACGGCGACGACGCAGCCCCAGCACGCGGCCAGGCCCATCGCGATCGCCCTGTCGTCCGGCCCGCTCAAGCCGCGGTCTCTTTCTCGTGGTTGGTCGACCCGGCGCCCCGCACCGGGGCTTCCTTCCGGGTCTCTTCCGCATGATCCAGCACGCGGGGGCACTCCGGATCGGGGCCGTGGGAGCCGTCGACGTGGGCAGCGACCACCTTGCATCCGCCCTTGCACACGCCGCGGAGCGAGCACGAGGCGCAGGGCTCGGGCGGCGCTTCGACGTGGGCGCGCCATCGTGCGAGCGTGGGATCGCCCGCGTGGAGGGCCAGGTCGGTCGCGCGTAGATCCGTGGCGCCGGCGAAGCTGCACGGCGCGACGCGGCCATGGACCGTGAACGCGGCGAGCGCGCCGCCCGCCTCGCAGCCGAAGACGCCGAAGCGCGCCAGGCGCGCCGGATCGCGCGCCAGCCCCTCGTCCGCCGAGAGGAAGGCCACCAGGGCGCAGTCGACGCGGAGATGGAAGTCGCCACCGTCGCACAGCGCGCTCGACAGCTCACGGAGCGTCGGCCCGAGGGAGCGCGCCTGCTCGGGGGTCAGGCGGCGGGCCAGGTAGTCGAGCGAGGCCGCGCGGCCCGCAGGCTTGTAGCGGAGCAGCTGCGCCTCGCGCGCCCCCAGCTGGCGCGCGCGGACGAGAGTGTCGCGGAGGCGCGGGAAGCTCTCGCGCGTGAGCACGACGTTGACCCCCACCCGCATGCCGGCGCCGGCGATGCGCTCGATGGCGCCCTCCGCCGCCGCCGCGCCGTCGAAGCCGCGCACGCGGGTGTAGGTCTCGGAGGCGCCGTCGTAGCTGACGTTGATCTGCGCGAAAGAGCGGAGTCGAGCCAGGCGCGCGTCGGACAGACCCAGGCCGCTGGTGGTCAGCACGGGACTGATGCCGCGCGCCAGGGCGGCGTCGGCAAGCACGTCGAGGTCGTCGCGGGTGGTGGGTTCGCCGCCGCCGAACGCCACGGTGAAGACCCCCGCGTCCCGGAGTGCGTCGAGCTCGCGCAGGAGCACGTCCGCGGGCGGCTCCACCCCGTCGGGCCGCGCGTCGAGGTAGCAGCCCTCGCAGCCCGCGCCGCACCGCGCGGTCACGGCCATGTGCACCTCGACCGGCGCGCTCGGCCCGGCCGCGCCGCTCCAGGTCGCTCCCCCGTCGAGCCCGAGCGCGCGCACTCCCTCGCGGTCGAGCGCGACGAGCGCCGCCTGGCTCTCCAGCTTCACCCACGCTCCCCACGGCTCGTAACGCACGATCATGGCGTCTTCTCCGGGGCTGGCTCGGCATCGTGGTCCGTGTTCTTGCCGGGCGGCGCGACCGCGGTCACCTCCTCGCTCGCGAGGGACGCGACCACGGCGGCAAAGATGGCGGCTCCCACGGTCGCCGTCGCGAAGAGCGTGTCGATGACGCTCCCGATGCTGGAGCAGTTCGCCCCGTGGCCGACGCGCACACCGAGGATGTGGGCGACCTCGGCCCTGCGCTGCGGCTCCTTCTCCGCGCCGTCCGCCGCCGCGTCGGGGCCGGTCATAGCCCGAACCCCGGCAGGTACTGCGGGCCGAACAGGTCCAGCAGCACGAAGGTCGCCGCCAGCACCGTCGTCCCGCACAGCACGCCCCGCCCCGCCCGGGCTGCGCCCGTCTGCGAGCCCACGGCGCTCCACGCCCGCGCCACGAGCAGCAGCGGCAGCACCGCGGCGCCGAGGAGGAGGAACGGGCTCGCGTTCCCGGCCTCGTACCTCGACGCCAGGAACCCGCCCGCGAACGCCACGAAGCCCACGAAGACCACCGCGACCGGCGCGAGCTTGCGGAGCTCGCGCCCCGCCGTGCCCAGCGTGTGCCTTCTCGCCGCGCGCGCGAGGCCCCATCCCGCGAGCAGCGCGAACACCCCCAGCACGGCGCGCGCGGCCCATCGCACCGCGCGCCGCACGAGCAGGCGCTTCACCTGCTTGACGAAGCGCGGATCCAGGCGGCTCGAGTGTGCGCTCGCCTCGGCGGCCGCCTGCTCGATGTCGCCGGTCGCCACGAGCGCATCGACCAGCTCGCGCTCGGCGAGGCGCTGCGTCAGCGGATCCGCCGTGGAGTCCCTCGCGACCTGCTCGAGCTCGCCGATCGCCTCCCTGGGCCGTCCCATCCGCCCGAGCCACGCCTCGGCGACCAGCATGCGCGCCTCGACGCGGACCGGGCCGGGCGGGAACGACTCGAGGTCGCGGGCGAGGGCGGCGATCGCGGCAGGGTCGGAGGACGCACCGGGATCCCTGCGCACCTTCTCCAGCCGGATCAGCGGCGCGAAGTCGCCCTCCGAGCGCGCGCGCAGCCACTCGAGCCGGTCGGAGCCCCGCAGCGCCCAGCGCGTGTTGGGTGCGGCGCCGATGGCGGCGCGGTCGTCATCCATGGCCCTGGGAAACGCGCCGTCCTCCTCGTCGAGCTGGCCGAGGAGAAAATAGGCTTCGCCCACCGCGGTCGGATCGTCCTTCGCGGCGACGGCGCGCGCGAGGGCAGCCCGTGCGATCTCGCGCTTCGGGGCCTCGCCGGAGAGGGCCAGGTTCGCCTCGTCCACGGCCGCGCGCGACTCGGAGGCGGCCGCAGCGCGAGCGAGCGTGAGGAGGAGAAGACAGACGAGCTGCGCGAGCAGGACGCACCGCATCGGTCGGACGGAAGCTCCCACGCTCACGCGGCGTTGTCCATCGCGTCAGCCGCCAGCCCTGCTCTATACACGTCCTCACGATGACTCTTCGCGCCGCCACGCTCGCCCTGGTCGCAGCCCTGGTCGGGCCCGCGGCGACGGGCTGTCATGGCTGCCACGAGGACCATCCCTACGTCCCCTACACCATCGGGTCGGGCGAGACCGACCGCCCCGACGCGAGCACAGCAGCAGCACCTGCGACGAGCGCGCCCGCGCCCCCATCCGACGCCGGTCCGATCTTCACCGCGGAGCCCGCCATCGCGGCTCCGCCAGGGCTCGCACGCTGGCCGGTCGCCGGGCTCGTCCTAGACGCCCCCGACGGGTCCGTGTTCGTCTCGGCCATCGTGCGGGACTACGACGGCGACGGCGTGGCGGACGCGTTCGCCATCGTGCGTCCCGCGCAGGGAAACGATCCGGGCCAGCTCGCGTTCTACCAGGGCAGCCCGAAGCCCGCGGAGCCGCAGGCCCCGCAGGCCCCACGGTCCACGTTCGCGCCGCCGGCGGAGCTCCGGCACGACGCGGCCTGCATCCCGGTCGACCGGCTCGAGGCCGTGGGCAAGCGCTCGGTCTTCGTGGAGCTCGGCGGTCAGTGCCCTCCCCGCGCGACGAGCGCTCCCGCTCGATGGGTGGCCGTGCTGTCCGGGGGAGCGACGCCGAGGCTGCGCCTCGCGGTGACCCTCACCGATCCGGCAGGTGCACCCACGCTCTCCGTGGAGGGCGACGCGTCCGACCGCGATGGCGACGGTCTCGAGGACGTGGCGCTGCGGGTGACGCTCGAGGGCGGCAGCGCCCCGCTCGAGCCGGGGCCGCGGGTCACGGCGACGCTGGCGTGGCTCGATCGGCCGGCAGGGCTCAGCCGCGACGCCGCGGCGACCGAGTCGTCCTTCGCGTCGCTCGCGGCCCAGGCCACGGCGCGCGCGAAGAGCGCGAGGGACGCCGCCGCGGTGCCCGGTCTGGTGGCCCAGACCCGGGCTCTGTGGGGCGCGGTGTGCGCCGACGGCGGAGCACCACGGCTGGTCGGGGTCGCGGGGACGGGCGCCATCCCTTGCGGCTCGACGCGCGCCCTGGAGGACGCGGGGCTCGCGGAGGTGCGTGCCTACGTGACGCTGGGCGACCCGCTCCGCGCGGCGCTGGCCCTCGAACGCGCCGAGCGCTCTCCCGCGTCGCACACGCCGGCCCGGGTCGCCGAGGCCCGCAGCTGGATCGAGCCGCTGGCTCCTCTCGTCAGCGCGCGCTCCTTGCGGGCGGTCTCTGCGGTGCCCCAGTCCGGCAAGGGGCACGAGCCGGCGTGGGGAGCGCTGGCGTTCGAGCCCGGCGGCAAGCTGCTCGTGCGCACCCGCGCCGGCGTGGTGCGCGTGGACCCGGACGGAGGCGACGAGGCGTCGGCGGAGGACGTCTCGCCCTGGCCCGCGGCGGTGACCTCACCGGACGGGGCGCTGCGATGGATCGAGACCTACGATGCCTGCGACGGCGTGGCGCTCCACGCCACGTTCGCGGGGGGCGACGACATGCGCGACGTGGCGCTGCCGGTGGCCCCTCCGCTCGGAGACCGGTGCAAGGGCTCGCGCGGCGCGCCGGCGCGTGCCCTCGCCGTGGCCTGGGGACCGGGGGGGCTCGAGGCCATCGTGGACGGGCAGCCGCTGCTCATCGCGCCGGAGACCGGGCGCGCCTCGCTGCTCTCCGCGCCGCTCGACTCGCCCGCGACGCGGGGCGCCCCGCGGTCCCCCGACGGCAAGCTGCTCGTGGTCGCCACGTCGGTGGGGCTCCTGGTGCGCGGCGCGTCGCGCGCTCGCCTCCTGCGGTCGCCGGAGCTGGACGGGACCTGGGGCGAGCAGCGGGACTGCACCGTGAGCAGCGACGGCGCGCACGTCGCCTGCGTCCGCGCGGGCAAGGCATGGGTCGGCGCGTGGGACGCCCCTTGATGGTAGCTATGGACGAGGAGAGACGATGATCACGCTGACCATGAGCGCGCCCGGCAAGAACGCCCTCAACACCGAGCTCATGACGTGGCTCGTCGAGCGACTCGGCGAGGCCCGGGGCGAGCCCATCTTCCTCACCGGCGCCGGGGACGCCTTCAGCGCCGGCCTGAACCTGAAGGAGGTGGCCTCCCTCGACCTCCACGGGATGACCCGCTTCCTCGGCGCGCTGGAGCTCATGGTCAGCGCCCTCTTCCTCTACCCCGGGCCCATCGTCGCGTGGATCAACGGCCACGCCATCGCAGGCGGGTGCATCGTCGCGCTCACCTGCGATCATCGCCTGATGACGACGCAGCCGGCGGCGCGCATCGGGCTGAACGAGGTCCCGCTGGGGCTGCGCTTCCCGCCGAGGACCTGGCAGCTGGTGAAACACCGCATCCCGGCGCACTCGATCCACCGCGTGGTGCTGGAGGGGGCGCTTCACCCGCCCGAGACCGCGCTGCGTCTGGGGCTGGTGGACGAGCTCGTCGCGAACGAGGCCGAGGCCCGGGCCTACGCCGAGCGGATCGCGGCGACGGCCCTGCCGGCGTACGCGGCGGCGAAGCGGTCGCTGCGCGAGGGGGTGATGGATGTGGGGGCGGAGGAGGAGCGGCACTTCCTCGAGGACGTGGTCCCGGGGTGGGTGACGCCGGAGCTCAAGGCGCGGCTGAGGGCCGTGCTGGCGCGCTGATGAGGCTCGCGGTCGCGCTCCCGGTCGTCGTGACGCTCGCGGCGCTGCTCGCGGGCCGCGCCCGGGCCGACGACGCCGGGGCCCCGCCCGCGATGCGCGCGACCATGACCTGCGAGCACGTGGACGCGCCCGGTCGGGTGCGGTGCGACGTGGAGGCCCGCGTGGCGGCCGGCGAGTCCATCGAGTGGGGCGACGTGGTGATCGCGAAGACCCCTGCCTTCGTGGGGGCCCTTCGCGGCCGCATCGGGCCTCACGACGCCACCACCCACGAGGCCGAGGTCTGGCGCTGGGCGCTGGGCCTGGTGGCGCGCGAGAAGGGGACGGGCGAGGTCGAGGGACGGGTGCGCCTCGTGGTGTGCAGGGGCGAGGTCTGCGCCCCGCGCGAGGTGCCGGTCACGGGGAGGGTGGTCGTGGGGGGGTGAGAAAGTTGGCCGCCCGGGGCGGCCTCGGGCGTAGTGGGGGCGATGCAGCTCCCCGGGCGACTGAGGGCGACCACCCTGGGCGATCTCCTGGGCGCGCTCCACCGCGAGCGCTCCACGGGGACGCTGGAGCTCGTGGAAGACCGCGGCCGCACCCACCGCGTGCACGTGGCCGCGGGCCGCGTCGTGGCCGTGGAGCTGGACGGGGCGGCCCCCTCGCTGGCCGAGATCCTGCGCCGCGAGCGCGCGACGGACGACGACGTGCTCCGCCGCTCCCTGCTCCGCGCCATGGCCTCCCGGCGCCTCCACGGCGAGGTGCTGATCGACGAGTTCCACCTCGCCCCCTCCGTCGTGGGCGCGGCGCTGCGCCGCCAGGTGCTCGCGCGCCTCGGCGCCCTCGATCAGCTCGCCGACGCCCGCGTCTCTTTCCGCGTCGCCATGCGTCCTCCACGCGGCGCGCTCCACGCCTCCCCGCTCGAGCCTCGCGAGTTCCTCCACGGCCGCCGCCGCGCCCGCGCGCGCACCCCGACCCCACCACCCGCCGTCCAGTCCGCCTCGCTCGACGTGACCCCCTGGCGCATCCTCGGGCTCCCGCCTGGCTCCGACGCCTCGGAGGTCAAGCGCGCCTACCGTCGTCTCGCCCGCACGGTACACCCCGACCTGCACCCCGGCGCGACCGACGAGGAGCGCCGCGCCCTCGAGGCGCGCTTCGTCGCGCTGACCGAGGCCTACCGGGCACTCGTGGCCTGACGAGGAGAGCGGGGCCACCGAAGGATCGGCTCGCGCAGGTCGACACTTCGCTCAGTGATTCTGCGTCAGCGTCGTGAGCGCGAGCTTCGCCTCGGGGGCGTAGTGCGAGTCGGGGAACTTGCGCAGCAGGGTCCGCCAGGTGTTCTTGGCGTCGTTGTACGCCTCGATCTCCGTCTGGCACCAGGCCAGCTGCTCCAGGGCGTCGTCGAGCACCTCGCGGTCGGCGGCCTGCTCGGAGAGGGGAGCGAGGATGGCGATGGCCTCCTTCTGCTTGCGCAGCTTCCGGTACGCGCTCCCCAGCTGCAGCTTGGCGCCGGGCGACACCGACGCGGCGTCGTCGTAGCGCAGCGACTCCTCGAAGGCCGCCGCGGCCTCCTGCCAGCGCTGCAGGCGGGCGCTGTCGAGGCCCTGCAGGTAGAGCTGGGTCGCCTGCTCGACCCGGGCCTTCTGCACGGCGTCGGCGAAGAACTGCGCCTCGCTCTTGGTCAGCGGCTTGGCCTTCATCGCCTCCCAGCCGCGGATGACGTCCACGCGCCGGCCCTCCCGCACCAGGTCGAAGAACTTCGCCGCCTCGAGCTCTGCCGCGTTGCGCTCGGCCTCGCGCTGGCGGCTCTCGTCGAGGTCCGTCTTCAGGCGGGCGTTCTCGTCGCGCAGGTGCTTGGCCGTGGCGTCGATGGCGTCGACCCGCGCGTCGACGGCGAACTTGAGGGCCGCGAACACGACGACCACGAAGACGACGTACGCGGTGGCGCTGTTCCAGGCGAGCCGGCGCTCGTAGCCCTGCTGGCGCTTGGCGATGGACTTGATGTCCGCCGAGAGGGCGTTGGTCAGGTTGTTCGTCTTGATGACGAGGCCGCGAGACTCGATGATCTCGCGCTTGATGTCGCGTAGCTCGTCGTCGGCTTCGTGCATCGCGCTCCACGCTGTACGCCGGCCCCCCGCCCACCGGCAAGCGAATCGTGCCAGTATGAAGGGATGCGCGCCGCGTGGCTCCTGGCCCTCACCGCCGTCGGGTGCAGCGCCTCCCCCGGAGCGCCGGAGGCCACGGCGACGACCTCCGCGCCGCTGCAGCAGTGCCTGAGCACCAGCGTGCAGGGGGTCGACGTCTCGGACGGGCAGGGCACCATCGACTGGGCGTCGGTGAAGGCGGCGGGCGTCGACTTCGCCATCATGAAGGCCACGCAGGGCAACTACGACACCCAGACCACCTTCGCCGCCAACTGGGCCGGCGCCAAGGCCGCGGGTGTCGTCCGCAGCCCGTACCACTTCTTCGATCCCACCGTGGATGGCACGGCGCAGGCGCAGTACTTCCTCTCCGTCGTCGGCACCCTCGGCCCCGACGACCTGCCGGCGATGCTCGACGTCGAGTGCCCCGACGGCGACGCCAACTGCCTGTACACGGGCGCCTCCGGGCAGGCCTCGGCGGCCGACATCGCCACCCGCCTCTGGGACCTCATCCACGCCGTCGAGCAGGCGACCGGCAAGAAGCCCATCCTCTACACGTTCCCCAGCTACTTCTCGAGCAACGGCATCGACACCACGGGGCTCGAGGCCTATCCGCTCTACATCGCCGACATCACCAGCGGGACGTGCTTCGACGTCCCGTCGCCGTGGAGCACCGCCGTCATCTGGCAGTACTCGTGGACCGGCACCGTGAGCGGCATCTCCGACCAGGTCGACCAGGACCAGTTCATCGGCTCGCTGGCCGACCTCCAGCAGTTCGCCCGGAGCGGCGCCGACGCGCTGGCCGAGGTCAACGGCAACAGCGCCATGTCCATGGTCAACTGGCCGTCCGACGGCCACGTCGAGGTCTACGCGACGACCTCCGCGGGCACGGCGATGCACGTCTACACCAACCCGGGCACCGACACCTGGACGCAGGTCTACGACTACCCGGGCGCGGCGACGTGCGGCGTGGCCTCGGCCATGTGGCCGGCGGGGGCGAGCGGCCCGTACGCGCAGCTCTTCGACCCCACGGCGGCCGGCTCGACGCAGCAGCTGTCCTTCGGCGCCTCGGGCTGGACGCCCTTCGCCGACTTCGGCGGGCAGGGCCTGACGCAGCTCTCCACGGTGGTGGGCCTGGACGGTCACGTCGAGGTCTACGGCCTCGCGCCCGACGGCTCCATGCGGGCCAACGCCTGGAACCTGACGACGGGCGCGTGGAGCGGGTGGCAGCCCCTCGGCGGGACCAAGCTGGTGACCGGCGCCGCGCCCATCGTGTGGAACGACGGGCACATCGCGCTCTTCGCGCTCGACGGCCAGGGCGCGGCCTGGACGGACTCGGAGACCGCGGGCACGTGGAGCGGCTGGACGTCGATGGGCGGGCAGCTCGCGTCGCGCCCGGTGCCCGCGCGCTGGGCGGACGGGCACGTCGAGGTGTTCGCGCGCGGCCTCGACGGGCACACCTGGTCCTCGTCGTGGAGCACGGGCTGGCAGCCGTTCACCAGCATCGAGTCCACCACCGCGCTCTCCGGCCAGCTCTCCGTCCTGGTCAACCCGGGCGGCGCGGGGGCCGCCGCGGGCCCGGAGCTCTTCGGACGGCTGGCCAGCGGACAGGTCGGGCACCTCACCTGGAGCGGGACCGCGTGGACGACGTGGGCGCCGCTCGGAGACCAGCAGGCCGCCTCCGATCCGCAGGCGTGGATCCGCGCCGACGACACGGGCCAGGTCTTCGCGGTGGATCCCGGCGGAAACCTCGTCCAGGACCACCGCGACGCGACCGGCGCGTGGAAGGGGTGGGCCACCATCGCGACGGGCATCGCCCCCTGCGTCGAGACGCTGACCATCGTGGCCGACGCGGGGGCGGACGGCGCGGCGCCCGCCGATGCCGCGACCCCCGACGGCGCGGCCGCGGACGGCGGTGGGGGAACGGCGCCGGCAACGGCGGGGAAAGGATCCTCCGGCGGGTGCAGCTGCCGGAGCGCCGGACAGGTCCCTGCAGCCGGTGGCGCCGGAGGGGGCGTCGTGGCCCTCCTCCTGATGCTGGCCGTGTGGGGGCGTCGTCGACATCCCCCCGGCCACGTGCTAGCTGGGCGCTCCAAGAGCCGCCATGCAGACGACCGACATCCGTAAAGGGCTGAAGATTCAAATCGACGGCGTTCCGTACGCCATCCTCGAGCACCAGTTCGTCAAGCCTGGCAAGGGGCAGTCGTTCACGCGCTGCCGCATCCGGAACCTCATGACCGGCGCCACCATCGAGCGCACCTGGAAGTCGGGCGAGTCGGTCGAGCTGGCCGACGTGGAGACCCGCAAGCTGAACTACTCGTGGGACGAGGGCGACAGCCTGGTCTTCATGGAGACCGCGACGGGCGAGCAGCTGCACGTGATGAAGGACAAGGTCGGCGACGAGACGCGCTTCCTCAGCGAGGGGCTCGACGTGGACGTGACCATCTTCAACGGCAACGCCATCGGCATCGAGCTCCCGCCCAGCGTGGTGCTGCAGATCACCGAGAGCGAGCCGGGCATCAAGGGCGACACCGCCAGCGGCGCGACCAAGCCGGCGAAGCTCTCGACGGGCGCGGTGGTCAACGTCCCGCTCTTCATCAAGGAGGGCGAGTGGGTGAAGGTCGACACCCGCAGCGGCGACTACCTGGAGCGCGTGAACAAGTAGGGCGGACCCGGTCGGGGAGGGCCCATGCCGAACCCGAACCCGCACTCGAGGCCGGACGGGGAGATCCACCGCAGCAGCCGCGGCGGATGGCTCCGGGCCGCCATCCTGGGCTCGGGCGACGCGATCGTGTCCACGTCGAGCCTGATGATCGGCGTCGCCGCCTCGGACGCGCCGCGGGCCGCGGTCCTGCTGGCCGGGGTCGCGGGCCTCGTGGCGGGGGCGATGTCGATGGCCGCCGGCGAGTTCGTGTCGGTGAGCTCGCAGCGCGACGCGGAGCAGGCGGACATCGAGCTCGAGAAGAAGGAGCTGGCGCACGAGCCGGAGGCGGAGCTCGACGAGCTGACGATGATCTACATGAAGCGGGGGCTCGACCGCGACCTGGCGAGGAAGGTGGCCGAGCAGCTCACCGCGCGCGACAGGCTGGCCGCCCACATGCGCGACGAGCTCGGCATCGACCAGAACGCGCTGTCGAGGCCGATGCAGGCGGCGACGGTCTCGGCGGCGAGCTTCGCGACCTTCGCGATGGTCCCTCTCGCGGGGTTCTTCGTCGCGCCGGCGGCGCTCCGCATCCCGGTGATCGCCGCGCTGTCGCTGGTGGCGCTGGCGGTGCTCGGGGGCCTGGGCGGGTACCTCGGCGGCGCGCCCGTCGTGCGGGCGTCCCTGCGCGTCACGGTCGGCGGCGCGCTGGCGATGGCGGTCACCGCGGGGATCGGGCACCTGTTCGGGGTGTCTGCGGGGTGACGGCAGCCGTCGGGGCGCCCGACGGAGGAGGCGGGGCTCCTCGAGCAGCGTCGGGATGGCAACGCGAGGAGCCCTGGCTCCTCGAGATCCCGCCAGGGTGTCACGAACCTGTCGCATTCGCGCTCACGCCCGGGTGGCTCGCTCGATCTCCGACGCCCGTGCCTCCGCCCGTGCCCCCACCGCCTCCTCCCCCATCGCTCGTCGCGCCTCCGCCTCGAGCCGCGCCAGCCCGGCGTAGGCCCCCGCCTTCTCCTTGCCCATCAGCGTCACCACGGTCGCTCCGTCCACCCGGTCGAGCGTCGACGCCATCGGCCCCGCCAGCGTCCGCCGCGCCTCTGCGATCGCCGCGAGGACGTCCTGCGGGTTGCCCGCCGCGAGCGCCGCGCGCATCGACGCCATGCGCTTGGTGAGCTCCTCGAGCAGGCGCACGATGGGGTCTTTCTCGAACAGGCCCATGCGTGTGGGTGTAGCGCGGGCGGCGACATCCGCCCGGACGGCGGGCATCTGCGGCTAGGATGTCGACCTCGATGGCCCGTCCGTCCTTCTCGCTGGCCTCGCTGGCCCTGTCGGCGCTCGCCGTGCTCCCCGCCTGCAAGCGCGCCCCCGAGGCCGCCACCCGCATCTACGTCTCCAACGAGGACGGCGACAGCGTGTCGGTCATCGACGCGAAGACCGAGGCCGTCGTCGCCACCATCCCCGTCGGCAAGCGCCCTCGCGGCATGCGCCTGAGCCCCGACGGCAAGCTCCTCTACGTCGCGCTCAGCGGCTCACCCAAGGCCGGCCCCGGCGTCGACGAGAGCAAGCTGCCGCCGCCCGACCGGACCGCGGACGGGATCGGCGTGATCGATCTCGGCACCCAGAAGCTCGTCCGGACCCTCCCCAGCGGGGCCGATCCCGAGGCCTTCGACGTCACGCCCGACGGCAAGACGCTCTACGTCTCGAACGAGGACACCGCGCAGACCAGCGTGGTGGACCTCGCGACCGGCGCCGTCCGCAAGACCATCGACGTGGGCAAGGAGCCCGAGGGCGTCGCCGTGCGTCCCGACGGCAAGGTCGTGTACGTGACGAGCGAGTCGTCGAGCGAGGTCGACGTGATCGACGCGACCAGCGACACGGTCATCGCGCGCATCCCCACCCAGGCGCGGCCCCGCGCGGCGGTCTTCTCCCGCGACGGCAAGCACGCGTACGTGACGACCGAGGCCGGAGCCACGGTCCACGTGGTGGACGCCGTGGCGCACAAGGTGCTCACCGACGTCCACGTGCCGCAGAAGGGCGCGCGCCCCATGGGCATCGTGCTGTCGCCCGACGAGACCCGCGCCTACGTCACCAACGGCCGCGGGGGCAGCATCTCGGTCGTCGACGTGCTGCCCGGCACCGTGGAGCGGTCCATCGACAGCGTGGCGCCGAGGCCGTGGGGCATCGGCATCTCGCGCGACGGCAAGACGCTGTACGTGGCTGGCGGTCCGTCGAACGACCTGGTCATCGTCGATGCGACGACGGGCATCGTGCAGAAGAAGGTGCCGGTGGGCGCCGGTCCGTGGGGGGTCGTGGTGGTGCAGGGGCCGTAGGACGTCCCGGGGATCCCTACGGCGTGAACACGTAGAGCTGTCCGTTCACCCCCACCGCCATGCGCCCCTTCGCGTTGATGGGACCGTTCCACCCCTGGATGCCGCTCGACATCCCGGTCTTCGTGCCGTCGACGATGACCGCGCCCGTGTCTCCGTTCCACCCGTAGAGCTTGCTGCTCGCGGCCCAGACGATGGGGTTGGACGTGCCGTCGGTGGTCGTGACCATCGGCGACCCCAGGCCGTCCTGCGTCGAGCACCACACGGTCTTCGCTGCCATCGGGCTCTGCGTGATCTGCAGCACCGCGAGGTTTCCACCCTGGCCCGACGGACAGTTGATGCCGCTGGACCCCTCGATGTGGAGCGCCACGTAGGTTCCCTTGGCGGTCGTGTACGCGGCGGGCGCGCCCTTGATGTTCGCGTTGGCCACCTGCAGCTTCAGGAGCTCGCCTCCGACGCCCCCGAGGTTGTCGCGGTTGAGGACGTACAGGTTGCCGTCCTTGCCCCCGGCGACGATGAGGTGCGGGTACTGCGCCCCGGGCATGTCGAGGACGACCTCGCTGGCGCCACCGAGATCGTTGTCGTCGTTGTCGAGGGTCTCCCAGTTGGTGGGCGTGTAGTAGTCCGCTGCGTTGCCGGAGAACACGGGCCCCGCGGTCAGGCGGATCACCGCCTCGCCGCCGCCCCAGGTCCCGTTGGTCCCCGTCGTGTTGCCCGTGATGGGGAACACGGAGGTGCCGTCGGTCGGGAGGGCGCCCGGTCCCCAGATGCCGCCCTTGGAGGCCTTCGTGTGCCAGCCGGTGGGGGTCTGCGGGCTCGCGACCGGGAACCCGATCACCCAGCCGTAGTAGGACCCGCAGTCTCCATCGAGCCCGCCGTACGCGACGTAGAGGACGCCGTTCACGAGCTGCAAGGCGCCGCGCTGGTTCTGGGTGTCCGACGTGAAGCCGGAGACCTTGGCGCTGACGTCGACCGGCCAGTTCGTCAGGACGGCGCCGGTGTCGAGGCTCACCGCGTAGACCATGTGATGGAAGGTCGTGTTGGTGTCGGGCGTCGTCATCGCGTCGAAGTAGATGGTGCGTGACGTGATGTCGATGTACGGCGTCCCCGTGATGCCCAGCGGGTTGATGTCGCCGCAGGGCAGCTTGCCGGTGGCCGGCTGGCCGTACGTCGTCGGGCCCTGGTCCCAGACGATCGCGCCGGTGGTCGCGTTGTAGGTCGTGACGTGGTTGTTCTCGGTGGCGACGACGAACACCTCGGCGCCCTGCGGGCCGTCCTCGACGTAGAGCGGCTGGGCGTACACGTTCGTGGTGACCGTGCCCACGAAGTTGGTCAGCACGTGGGTGGTCGCCGCCGCGGTCTGGGTGAAGACCGGGTCGATGTAGACGCCGTCGCGCGTGCCGTTCCTGTGGTGCTGGTACACCGAGGGATCGCTCGTGGGCTGGCCCCCGTCGATGCCCGAGTCGCCTCCGCCGCTGCCACTCCCGCTGCCACTCCCGCTGCCACTCCCGCTGCCGCTGCCACTCCCGCTCCCGCTGCTCCCTCCACTCCCGCCGCCGCTCCCGCCCCCGCTTCCCCCTCCGCTCCCGCTCGCGCTGCCGCTGCTGCTGCCACTGCCGCCGCCGCTACTGCTCGAGGTCGCGTCGCCCGACCCCCCATCGCCCTTGCCGCCCGACGAGGAGTTGCTGGCACCACACCCCGCGAACGCCAGCGCAGCGACCAGCGCCAGTCCACTCGACCCGACGAGAGCGATTCGAAGATGCATGGGAGCACATCCTCCTTCGCGGTCATGGTAGCGCCCGCCGGGGTCGTTGTTCACGAATCGGCCCCGGATTCCTGCGTGAATGTGCGAGCCGGGAACCGGATCGCCGCTTATCCACGGGTCACCTCTTCCGCTTCACCGCGTTGCATGCCCCGCCGATTCCGAGCATCATGGTCCTCATGAACTGGACCACGCCCGTCTACGAAGAGCTCAAGATGGATGCGGAGATCGGCTCCTACCAGGAGGACGGCGAGTGGCCGCCGATCGTCGAGCCGTCCGAGCCCGACGCGGAGTAGGGTTCTGCGCGCGCACGTCCTGGGCGCCTCCGCGGGAGGTGGGCTGCCGCAGTGGAACTGCCGCTGCGAGAACTGCGCGCACGTCCGGGCGGGCGACCCGCGCATCACGGCGCGCACCCAGGACTCGCTGGCACTGACCGGCGACCAGGGCGAGCGCTGGCTCCTCGTCAACGCGTCCCCCGACGTGCTCCGCCAGATCGAGCGCTTCCCGCCCCTGCACCCGCGGGCGGCGCGGGACACGCCCATCGGCGCCATCGCGCTGACCAACGGCGATCTGGACCACGTGGCGGGCCTGCTCTCGCTCCGCGAGTCGCAGCCCCTCGTGCTGCTGGCCACCGAGCGCGTGCGCGCGGGGCTGGTCGAGCGCAACGCCATGCTGCGGACCCTGGCGCGGACGCGCGATCAGGTCACCTGGCGCATCCTGGAGCCCGGCAGCGAGCTGGTGGTCGAGTCCGTCGGGCTGGGGATCACGGCGCTGCCCACCGCGGGCAAGCTGCCCGTCCACCTCATGGGCCTCGTCGTGCCCTCGCCCGAGGACAACGTCTCGCTCCGCGTGCGGGACCTGGCGAGCGGCCGGATCGCCGTGGTGGCGACGGCGGTGGGCGGGCTGGAGGACGTGGAGGCGCTGGTGGGCGGCGCCGACGCCGTGTTCTTCGACGGGACCTTCTGGAGCGACGACGAGCTCGTCGCGCAGGGGCTCGGTCGGGCGCGCGCGCGCGACATGGCGCACGTCCCCATCGGCGGCGCGACCGGCAGCCTGGCGCGGCTCGCGGGTCTGGAGGACCTGGCGCGCGCGCGCCGCGTCTACACGCACATCAACAACACGAACCCCGTCCTCCGGGAGGGCTCGCCCGAGCGCGCTGCCGTCGAGCGCGCGGGGTGGGAGATCGCGTTCGACGGAATGGAGATCACCCTGTGAGCATCCACGAGCCGCTCTCCCCCGACGCGTTCGTCGAGCGCCTCCGCTCCGAGGGGGCCTCGCGCTACCACAGCAGGCACCCCTTCAACGTGGCCATGCACGAGGGGGCCCTCTCGAAGGAGCACCTCCAGCGCTGGGTGCTTCATCGCTACTATTACCAGACGCGCATCCCCATCAAGGACGCGCTCATCCTCTCCAAGAGCGAGGACCCGGCGTTCCGTCGCGCGTGGATCCGCCGCATCGGCGATCACGACGGGACGCGCGAGGGCGAGGGAGGGCTCGCGGAGTGGCTGCTGCTGGCGCGCGCTGTCGGGCTCGACGAGCCGGAGGTGAGGTCCTGCCGCCGCGTGCTGCCGGCGGTCCGGTACGCGTGCGACTCGTACGTCGAGCTGGTGCGCGAGCGCTCGCTGGTCGAGGCGGTGGCCTCGTCGCTGACCGAGCACTTCGCGCCCGACATCATGCGTACGCGGGTGGCGGCCTGGGAGCGGCACTACCCCTGGGTCGACCAGGTGGCGCTGGCCTACTTTCGCTCCCGCGTCCCGCGCGCGACGCGCGACGCGGAGGAGGCGCTGGCCTTCGTGGTGCAGCACGCGACGACGCGCCCGCAGCAGGAGGCCTGCGTCCGCGCGCTGATCGACAAGTGCCACATCCTGTGGGCGATGCTCGATGCGGTGGCGGAGGCCGAGGCGTGACGCCGCGCCTTTCGCCCAAGGCGCGCGTCCGGCCCGATCCCCGCGACGGACGCCCCGTGCTCCTGTCCCCGGAGCGCGGCCTGCGCCTGGGGGAGACGGCGGCCGCCATCGTGGCCCTGTGCGACGGGACGCACACGACGGAGGCCATCGTCGACCTCCTGTCCGCGCGCTACGGGGCGCCGCGCGACGTGGTCGCGAGGGACGTCCGTGAGCTCCTGCTCGATCTCCACGGCCGCGCGCTGCTCGAGGGGTTCGAGCCGACGGAGGACGCGGTCCCCGGGCGCGCGACGCTCTCGGTCCAGGCGCAGGCCGCGGCAGCGCCCTTGCCCTACACGCTCGTCGCGGAGCTGACGCACCGCTGTCCGCTGGCGTGCCCCTACTGCTCGAACCCGAGGGAGCTCGTGCGCGGCAACGAGGAGCTCTCCACCGAGCAGTGGCAGGGGGTCCTCGACCACGCCGCGTCTCTCGGGGTGATGCAGGTCCACCTCTCCGGCGGAGAGCCTCTCGCCCGCGCCGACCTCGAGTCCATCGCCGGGCGCGCGCGAGAGCGAGGCCTCTACGTCAGCCTGGTCACCAGCGGGGTTCCGCTCGAGCGCGCGCGCCTGGAGCGGCTACGCGCCTCGCTCGACCACGTGCAGCTGAGCGTGCAGGACGCCGAGCCGGCCTCGAGCGATCGCATCGGCGGGCTGAGGTCTTTCGAGCAGAAGATGCAGGTCGCCCGGTGGGTGAAGGAGCTCGGCCTGCCGCTCACCCTCAACGTCGTCCTGCACCGCGCGAACCTGGACCGGGTCGCGGAGATCGTGGCCATGGCCGAGCGGCTGGGGGCGGACCGGCTGGAGCTGGCCAACGTGCAGCTGGTCTCCTGGGCCCTGGAGAACGCGCGCGCGCTCTTGCCCTCGCGCGCGCAGCTGGAGCGAGCGCGCGCCGTCGCCCAGGAGGCCAAGGCGCGCCTGGCCGGGACGATGGCGGTGGTCTTCGTGCTGCCGGACTGGCACGCCGATCGTCCCCGCGCGTGCATGGACGGATGGGGGCGCCGCTTCGTGGTCGTCGCGCCCGATGGCGTGGTGCTCCCCTGCCACGGCGCGCGCGCCCTCCCGCTTCGCTTCGAGAGCGTGCGCGACCGGCCGCTGTCGCAGATATGGCAAGAAGGGGAGGGGATGCGTGCCTTCCGCGGGGAAGGGTGGATGCCCGAGCCCTGCAGGAGCTGCGAGCGGCGAGAGCTCGACTTCGGCGGGTGTCGCTGCCAGGCCTTCGCGCTCACGGGCGACATGGGCGCGACCGATCCGGCGTGCAGCATGGCGCCGCAGCACGCCCTCGTGCTCGCCGCGCGAGCCCGGGCGGAGGAGACCGACGGCGAGGCGCCCGGACAAAGGTGGCTGGCTCGCGGACGTTGAACCCTTCGCAAGAGAGTCCGCATTGAAGAGAGCACTTTCTTCGCATTGTCGTCTTGACGGCTGAGAAAGAACGTCGTAGAGATGAATGGCCGGCCTGTTCGGGCCGTCGAAGATCACGAGGACCACGACCATGTTGCCCGTCACCGGAAGGAAGCCCGAAGGCACGCTGCTCGAAGCAGCATCGCCGACGTGCGGCCATCCGCTGCCAGGCGGCTGGTTCTGCGTCTCGATGTTTCCGGGCTCCAGCGATTGCAGCCGGGCCCAGAATGAGGAGCGTAGCTCCTAGGCGGTCTCTCTTCGCGCATGATGCGTGCGGAAGGCCGCCCGGGGTAACCCGAGGCGGCCTTCGTCGTTTCGGGGCAGGAGTCAGGTACCGAGCACGAGGTGAGTCATTCCGAACGCGTCCCCCATGGGTCGCGTGACGTCCCTGCGTGCGCGCCCAGACGTATCGAACAAACGACATTGTTTGCGCAATCACACAGCCTTCAGTGGTTGCACAGGCCCGGTCCATTCGGCGCTCGTGTCGTGTGGACGGGCGACGCGCGCGAGGATGTCGCGCGTGCCAGCGGATTCGTCTGCCCACCGCTCGCGGTGCGCACGGCTCTTTGACAACTCGACGCCAAGGCGGGGGACCGGGCACACGGTCCGGTCCCCCCCTCTCTCATTCCAGCGAAGCCGAATGGTCAGGCAGCCGGCTGTTGACCGGCCCTTCGAAGGTTCGATTCCTTCCGCTGGAGCCTTCGACCACACAGCAACCAGAGAGGAGGATGCACATGGTTCTCGAGAAGCTCTTCGCCTCCGGCGAGGCGCCCGCGGCGAACACGAACAACGAGGCAGGCGGCCGCGCCTACGCGTTCTCCCCGGAGCACGCGCTGGCGCAGTACGCGGCGACCGGCACGATGCACAACACGTTCTACGCCTCGGCCGAGGAGCAGGCTGGCAAGATCCTCGAGCTGGCCTCGATGGTCTCGCCCGAGTTCGTCGCCAAGACGTCCGTCTACTGCCGCGAGCGCGGCTTCATGAAGGACGTCCCGGCGCTGCTCGTCGCGACGCTCGCCAAGCGCGATGTCCGCCTGATGAAGGCGGTCTTCCCGCGCGTCATCGACAACGGCAAGATGCTCCGCAACTTCGTCCAGATCGTCCGCTCGGGCGTCGTGGGCCGAAAGTCGCTGGGCACGGCCCCGAAGCGCGCGGCGCAGGCGTGGTTCGCGAGCCGCTCGCCGGAGGCGGTGTTCCGCAGCTCGCTCGGCGCGCACCCGTCGATGGCCGACGTCATCAAGCTGGTGCGTCCGTCGCCGAAGGGCGGCGCGGGCGAGAAGGACGCGGTCCGCGAGGCGCTCTACGGCTACCTCATCGGCAAGGAGGTCGACGCCGCCAAGCTCCCGCCCGTCGTGCAGGCCTTCGAGGCCTTCAAGAAGGGCGCGCGCGAGGCGGTGCCCGACGTGCCGTTCGAGATGCTCACGGCCCTCGAGCTGACCCGGGAGCACTGGGCGCAGCTCGCGCGGACGATGAGCTTCACGCAGACGCGGATGAACCTCGACACGCTGCTCCGCAAGGGCGTGCTCGAGGACGAAGCGACGGTCGCGCTCCTGGCGGAGCGTCTCCGTGACGCCGAGGCCATCCGCCGGGCCCGGGCCTTCCCGTACCAGCTGCTCGCGGCCTACCGCGCGGCGGGTGCGGAGATGCCCCGGGCGCTCCGCGACGCGCTCCAGGACGCCCTGGAGCACGCCACGGAGAACGTCCCGGCCTTCGACGGCGAGCTCTACCTCTGCCCCGACGTGTCGGGATCGATGCAGAGCCCCGTGACGGGGCACCGCGGCAGCGCGACCAGCGCGGTCCGGTGCGTCGACGTGGCGGGTCTGGTGGCGGCCTCGCTGCTGCGCCGGAGCGCGAACGCGGAGGTCATCGCGTTCAGCGACGACGTGGTGAAGATGCCGCGCCCGCTCGACCCCCGCGACTCGGTGATGACGAACGCGGAGTACCTCGCGTCGCTGCCCAGCGGCGGCACGGCGTGCAGCGCCCCCCTTCGCCGGCTCAACGAGCGCTCGGCGAAGGGCGACCTCGTCATCTACGTGTCGGACAACCAGTCGTGGGCGGACTTCTCCCGCAAGGGTCACGGTCCGTACACGCGCGGCACCCTCATGGCCGAGGAGTGGGAGCGCTTCCGGGCGCGCAACCCGAAGGCCAAGCTGGTGCTCATCGACCTTCAGCCCAGCGCCTCGACGCAGGTCGCCGAGCGCGACGACGTGCTGAACGTCGGTGGATTCTCGGACGCCGTGTTCGACGTGGTCTCGCTCTTCGCAAAGGGCGAGCTCGGCGCGCGGCACTTCGTCGGTCAGATCGAGAGCATCACCCTCTCGTGACGCCGGCGTCCCGGTGAGCGGCGAGAGGCCCGGACCTCTCGCCGCTCCCCTTCTCTCGCTCCACGCAGCGAATGCGGCTGGGACTACACGTCGCTGGTTCGAATCCCGCCGGTTCCACTCACGGGACCGTAGCTCAGTGGAAGAGCACTACGTCTCCGCGCTCCTCGTCGCTGCTCCTGCGGTGGTGGTTCAACAGCAGAATCTCGGGACCCCACCCCGAGGGTCCGGGTGCGATTCCCGGCCACCGCTCCGGTCGAATGCCGAAGGGACTACATGGCAAAGCGTCTCCTCGATCCCTCGTCGACCATCACGTTCGTGCGGCGAATGCCGCGAGGACTACATCCACCTTTCCCGGTGGTGCCTCCGGGCACCTGTCTTCGCGCTCTCGTCGCCGCACTCTACCCACGACCCCATCGACCAAGGGCTCAAGTCGGCTGGCTCTCTACCAGCAAATCCCGGTTCGAATCCGGGTGGGGCCACCATGTGCCGTTCGCTCCGGGAGGCAGCGAGTCTTTCAAGCTCGCGAGGTCGGGTTCGACTCCCACACGGCACGCCGCGAGCGCTGGCCGTGGCAGCCCGGCTGTCTCCCGGGTGAGCCGGATCGAAACCGGATGGCGGCGCTGCAACGGGTCATACGCCACGGCGGCGAGCGGTTTTCCAAGTTCCGTCGAGAGGGTTCGACTCCTTCATGACCCGCTCCTCTCCGCAGAACACGAGGTCAGCCATGAAGACGACGAAGAAGAGGAAGAAACGAAGGTGAGGTGAGTCATGATGCGCACGCTGCTTCTCACGCCGTGGATGGAGCCGCACAGGGTCATCCCCTGGGAGCGGTCGGTCGTGCTCGTCGTCCTCGGGAAGGTCGATGTCCTCGAGGAGTACGACGAACAGATCCGATCGCCGTCGTATGCGCTGCGGACGCCCGCCGTCGTGCGCCTGAGGAAGGCGCGCGCGGGGACGAAGCAGGTGGTGCGCTTCAGCCGCATCAACGTCTACACGCGCGACGGCTTCCGCTGCCAGTACTGCGGCGAGAAGAAGGCGATGCGTGACCTCAACTACGACCACGTGATCGCCCGCGTGCGGGGCGGAAAGACGGTGTGGGAGAACATCGTCACGTCCTGCTACGCGTGCAACGACCGCAAGGGGAGTCGTACCCCGGAGGAGGCGGGCATGGCGCTTCGGAGGAAGCCGTTCAGGCCGTCTAGCCTCCCCGTCACGCCGGTGCTCAGCGTCACCCGCTCCGAGATGCCCGAGGTCTGGTTGCCGTATTGCAACCACCTCGACTCCGAGAGGATGAACCGGAGCACTGCGTGACGGTCGGGGTCGCCCCGCACGTCCTGCCCCGAGACGGTAAACCGGGGCGCTTTCTCACCCCTTCATCGAGGGGGGTACGCTCCCTGGCGTCGAGTCGTCACACACTCACCACGATGCCACGGTCACCGCCATGTCGCTCAAGTACGCCGTAGAGAAGCTCTCCGACAACCACTACGTGCTGCCCCGCGTGGGCGGGATGAAGGTGGAGGCGCACGCCTTCCTCTCGGAGGACCTCTACCGAGCCTCCGAGGAGGAGGTGTGGCGGCAGATCGCCGCCGGCGCGAGCTACGAGGGCGTCATCGGCGCGTATCTGATGCCCGATACCCACACGGGCTACGGCGTGCCGGTCGGCAGCGTGATCGTCACCGAGGACACCCTCATCCAGGGCGGCTCGGGCTACGACATCTCCTGCGGCGTGCTCTACATGAAAGCCCAGCTGACGGCAGGCGCCGTCAGGGGCAAGTACCCGCGCGAGCGCTGGGTGAAGGAGGTCGAGCGGCGCATCGCGACCGGCAAGGGCCACCACCGTCCCGACCTCATGCCCACGTTCTCGCGGCGCCAGGCCGACGACATCCTCCGCTTCGGCGCCAGGGCCATCGGCGTCAGCGCCGACGTGTGCGAGCGACAGTACATCCCCGTCCCCGACGGCATCGAGCTCGGCAGGGTCGAGCGCGCTTACGCCAGCGTGGTGCCCCAGCTGGGCAGCGTGGGCGGCGGCAACCACTTCGTCGAGATGCAGTGCGACCGCGACACGGGCGAGGTCTACGTCATGGTTCACTGCGGGAGCCGCGGGTACGGCTGGCAGACCGCCAACCACTACTTCTACGAAGGGGCCAAGGTCCGCGGCCTGCCGAAGAACCGCCGCGAGGAGTCCTGGCTGCGCGCCGACGAGCCGCTCGGCAAGGAGTACTGGGCTCACCACAACTCGGCGGCGAACTTCGCGGTGGCCAACCGGCACATCATCGTCGACGGCATCCGCGCGGCCACGCAGGAGGTCTTCCACGCCGACGTGGAGGTCTTCTACGAGATCAGCCACAACCTCGTGCAGGAGGAGACGCTGGTCCTGCCCGACGGCACCACGAAGAAGGGCTTCGTCCACCGCAAGGGCGCGACGCGCGCGTTCCCGGCCGGACACCCCGATCTCGAGGGCACGCGCTGGTCGGTGACGGGGCACCCGTGCCTCATCCCGGGCTCGATGTACGAGGGTGCGGCCATCCTCTTCCCGATGCCCGGGGCTCACCGCAGCGCCTGCAGCGTGAACCACGGCTCCGGCCGGGTGATGGCGCGGGGCGAGGCCAAGCGGAAGCTCGAGCACAAGCAGGCGCGCATCGACGACGAGATGTCGAGCGTCCTGCGGACGTTCGGCGGAGTGGCCATCGAGGGGATCGCGCGCAACCACACCCACGTCCCGCTCGACGAGTGCGCCCACGTCTACAAGGACCTCGACGCGGTGCTCGCCGTGCTCGAGGCCGAGGGCATCGCCCGGGTCTCGAGCCGGCTCTACCCCATCGCCAACATCAAGGGGGCCGATTAGATCCGCCTTCCAGCCGCACGTGGCCCGCGCTCGTGCTAACGGTGCACCATCCAAGTCTATGGCCACAAGACGGGGCTGTCCCCCTCGGCACTGCGCGCTCTCGAGCGTCTCTACCGGCGGCGCGTCCCTGCAGACGACATCACGACGTCCGAGCTGACCCGCTCGCTGGCTGCCGTGTCCATGGAGACAGGGCGGCAGGTGGGCGTCCTCATCCATCGCTCGGGTCAGGTCGACTACGTGGTGGTGGGCGACGCCGGCAAGCTGATGCTGCCGGACATCGGGCGCCTTCGCGCGGCCGAGGGGCGCTTCCGCGGCCTCCGCCTCGTGCACACCCACCTGCGGGCCGAGCCGCTCACGCGCGACGATCTCGTCGACCTGGTCCGGCTGCGCCTCGACCTCATCGCCGCCATCCAGATCGGGGTCGGCGGCGAGCCGCGCGCCATGGCGTACGCCTACAACGTACCCGCGGAGCAGGGGTCACTGCCCTACCGCGAAGTCGGGCCGGTGCCCATCGGGCAGGCGCACCTCGACGTCGCGCGCCTCATGTCGGACCTGGAGGCGGAGTTCGCCCGTCGTGCGGGGGCTCGCGAGGTCCGGGCCAAGGACGGCCGCGCCATCCTGGTGCACGTCGGCGACAAGTCGAGGGGCTCGGGCGCCGCCCACGAGGCCGAGGAGAGCATGCGCGAGCTGCGGGAGCTCGCGCGCACCGCAGGGACGGACGTCGCCGACAGCGTCATCCAGCTCCGCGAGCACGTCGATCCCCGGTTCGTCATGGGCAAGGGCAAGCTGGAGGACGTCCTGGTTCGCGCCATCGAGCTCGACGCGGGCGTCCTGGTCTTCGATCGCGAGCTCACGCCGGCCCAGGCCAGCGGCATCGCCAAGCACACCGACCTCAAGGTCATCGACCGCACCCAGCTCATCCTCGACGTCTTCGCCCAGCGCGCCGAGAGCCGCGACGGCAAGCTCCAGGTCGAGCTCGCGCAGCTGAAGTACGCCATGCCTCGCCTGGGCCAGAAGGACGACTCGCTCTCCCGGCTCACCGGCGGCATCGGTGGACGGGGTCCGGGCGAGACCAAGCTGGAGATCGGCCGGCGGCGCGCCAAGGACCGCGTGACCCACCTGGAGCGCCAGCTCAAGCAGCTGGCCAGGCAGCGCGAGCAGCGCCGCCGCAGGCGGACGCGCGGCGGGGTGCCGACCGTGGCCATCGTCGGGTACACCAACGCGGGCAAGAGCACGCTGCTCAACACGCTGACGGGAGCGGACGTCCTGGCGGAGGACAAGCTCTTCGCCACGCTCGACACGCGCTCGCGCACGCTCCGCTGTGGCTGGGCAGGGTGGGGAGAACGGGAGGTCGTCGTGACCGACACGGTCGGCTTCATCCGCAACCTCCCCAAGGACCTCTTCGCAGCCTTCCGCGCCACCTTCGAGGAGGCGGCCGACGCCGACCTGCTCGTGCACGTGGCCGACGCCAGCGATCCGGCGATGGACCAGCACGTTCGTACGGTGATGCAGGTGCTCGAGGACCTCGAGCTCGCTGACCTCCCGCGCGTCTTCGTGCTCAACAAGAGCGACCTTGTCGAGCCCGCCGAGCTCCGGCTGCTCCAGCGCGCGCACCCGGACGCGGTGGTGGTGAGCGCCACCCACCGCGAGACCATGCGCCCGCTCATCGAGCGCATCGCGCGCGAGCTGGCCGAGAAGTGGGAGCGCAGCGCGAAGGGCCCGAGCGTGGAGCCGGAGGTGCGGCTCGACGAGCCGGACAGTCCGGCGGCGAGCGTGCCCGAGATGACGACCCTGGACGAGATGCTCCGCGCCGCCGGCAAGCGCGTCCGCACGCGGGCCGTGTGATCCTCCTGGACGAGCCCCCCCACGCAACCGGAGCCCTGGTACGGCCGATGGGTGGGTAAATCGATGACGTCGGTGCGCTCCTTCTCGCTCGGTCCCGTCTTGCTGCTCTCCCTGCTGGCCGCGTGCGGCGGGCCGCTGGCCGAGGGGCAAGCGCAGTTCGATGGCGGCCGCTATCCGGAGGCAAAGCAGACCTATGCGGCGGCGGAGTTCGAGAGCCGCTCGTGGAGCGACGCGAAGCGGGCGCGGTACGCGCTCTACCGCGGCCTCACGCTCGGGGCGCTCGGCGACCGGGCGCAGGCGGGGGTGTGGCTGCGGGAGGCGAAGGCCATCGAGGACGCCCATCCCGGGTCCCTCACGCCGGAGGACGCGCGCCGGATGCGCCTGGGGCTCGCGTCGACCGCGGACTGAGGCGTCGAAGATGGTGAGCCCCCGAAATCGGACTTCGTCGTCTTGCGACGTTCGACGAATGAGCCTCCGAGGTCGATGAGAGGGCCTTCTTCCTCGATGAAATGGCCTCCGAGCTCGACGAAAGGCCCTTCGAGCTCGAAGAGAGGGCCGTCTTGCTCGACGAAGGCCCTCCGAGCTCGACGAACGGGCCTTCGTCCTCGATGAAATGGCCTCCGAGGTCGACGAACGGGCCTTCGTGCTCGACGAAAGGCCCTTCGAGCTCGAAGAGAGGGCCGTCTTGCTCGACGAAAGGGTCTTCGAGTCGACCGGGAGACCCTCTCGACGAGCAAGACGGCCCTTTCGAAGACCAACACGGGCCTTTCGAAGACCGACACGGGCCTTTCGAAGCCAACACGGGCCTTTCGAAGACCAACACGGGCCTTTCGAAGACCAACACGGGCCTTTCGAAGACCGACACGGGCCTTTCGAAGCCGACACGGGCCTTTCGAGGACCAACACGGGCCTTTCGAAGACCAACACGGGCCTTTCGAAGCCGACACGGGCCTTTCGAGGACCAACACGGGCCTTTCGAAGCCGACACGGGCCTTTCGAAGAACAGCGCGGGCCTCTCGAGGACCAGGGCGGCCCGTTCTGGCCCGAGACGTCCCGCTCCACGACCACGAAGGTCCGCTCGCGGACCAGAAAGGAGAAGTCACCGACACGAAGGACCCATCACGAATCCCCCCTCGCAGGCAGTGATCAGAGTCGGGTCAGCACGACCCCGGCGAGGAACGAGACGCCATTGGCCACCGCGCTCACGCCGAGCGCCCGGGTGCGCGTCAACCGCGGGAACACGAGCGCGTAGACCACGGCCTCGCTGGCGATGGCCCACGACTCGGCGGCGAGGATCATGCTGGTGCGCGGTGCGATGACGCGCGCGAGGACGAACCAGACGATGGGGTGACTCGCCAGGTTCGCCACCACCACGGCCGTCGCCCGGCGGGCGAGCGAGCCTTCGCCGCGCAGGAGTGGGATGGCCACCGCGAGCTCGATGGCGACGGTGATCGCGAAGTAGCGGAGCCACAGCGCTTCGTAGCTCACCCCGTCGCCGCCCGCGGGTCGAGCCCGTCACTGCGGCCGCGCGCGACGAAGTACGCCAGCATCGCGAGCTCGAGATACGCGTGGAACGTCGCGAGCGACATGTACGCCCCGACGGCGGCGCGCGCGTCGAAGGCCGCAGCGCCGGCGAGCACGACGGCGCCGGCGACGACGCCGCCCAGCCCCAGGACGCCGAGATCGCGCACGAGACTCCGCCCCGACATGCGGAACGTGAGCATCCCCGGCCCGGCGAGAGCGTCCTGCGGGATCCAGACGAGCCAGGCCGCGTAGTGCACGGCCTGCAGGAAGACGAAGACGAGCGCGGTGGATACCCCGATGACCGGGGGTGCCCCCGGAGCCATGGTCGCGCCCACCCGCCACAGATCCACTCCGAGGCCCTCGAGACCCCCGACGCGCATCGTCCAGTCCAGGGTGGCGCGCGAGAGGAGCAGCCCGGTGCCGGCGGCGAGGGCGATCAGCGGAGCCACAGCCGCCCAGCGGTTGCGCCGGAAGAGCAGGAGCCACAGCGCCACGCCCACCAGGTTGTGTCCCTGCGCCAGCACGATGCGGGTCACTCCCGGGTGCGCGGCGACGTAAACCCCGAGCGCGCTCAGCGCCGGCATCGCGAGCAGCGGCCAGGCGCTGCGGCGCTCGCGGGCACCCGCCACGACCGCCGCCGCGATCCAGATGGCCCCGGTCAGGACCTCGAGGCGCGCCGCGTGGGGCACCAAGACGTGCGCCAGCGGCAGAGCACGAAGGGCCACGATCAGCGCCGAGGCCACTGCCGCGAGGATCACCACGGACCGCGCGACGCTGCGCCGCACCAGCAGGTAGCGCACGTCGCTCGCGAGGTGCGGCACGCCGAGGACCAGGGGGCCGAACAGGAACAGCCACAGTGGTCGCGTCGCCGTCACCGCGAGCAGCAGCGTGATCTGCACCGTGGCCAGCACCGGAACGCGCGTGTCGCGCCGCGCGACCACGAGCGTGAGCCCGCGGCTGCGCGTCACCGTCGAGAGCAGGCCGCGTCGCGCCACGTCGAGCGGCGCCGCGACGGCGTCGACGAGGCGCGCGGCGTTCACGAAGAGCGACGGCGGCGCGCGACGGCGAGCGCCCCGACCCCCAGGGCCAGCATGGCGAAGCCGGTCGCTCCTTCGCGCTCGACCGGAGAGAGCGCGCAGCTGGACTTCTCGGAGCCCGGGACGCCGCCGTCGGAGACGCCGGAGTCCTTGGTGACGCCGCTGCTGCTGCCGCTGCTCCCGCCGCTGCTGGAGCCGGAGTCCGGGACTCCGCCCTCGGCCACCTCGCAGAGCACGCACGCGTACGACGTGGAGCCGTCGGGCGTGGGGTGCGAGCAGGTGGAGTTCACGCACACGCCCGGTTCGTCGGCGCTGGGGCCGGCGTTGTTGCAGGCCTGACCGAGCGACGCGGGGCTCGCGCAGCTGTCGGCGGGCGCGACGTCGGCCCGTGCCGCGCCGCTCCACGCCACCGCCACCATCGCCACCGTCATGGTCAAGGCACGAAGACTCTGTCGCATGTGCTCTCCTCCGCCCGGGCATTCTCTCATGTCGGGTCGCCGCGCGCTCGTCCGAGGGAGCTCCTGCCCCTCGACCCGGGCGCGGTCCTGGTTTACCCCTCTGGCCCATGTCCCTTCCGCGCACCCTGCACGCCCCCCGCGGCGGCGAGCTCTCCTGCAAGGGCTGGATCCAGGAAGCCGCTCTCCGCATGCTCCACAACAACCTCGATCCCGAGGTGGCCGAGCGTCCGGACGACCTGGTCGTGTACGGCGGGACGGGGAAGGCGGCGCGCAGCTGGGAGTGCTTCGACGTGATCGTGCGCGAGCTCCGCGCGCTGGGCGGCGACGAGACCCTCCTCGTGCAGAGCGGCAAGGCGGTCGGGAGGTTCCGCACGCACCCGGACGCCCCCCGCGTCATCCTCGCCAACTCCAACCTCGTCCCCAAGTGGGCTACCTGGGACGAGTTCCGGAGGCTCGAGGCGCTCGGTCTGACGATGTTCGGGCAGATGACCGCCGGCTCGTGGATCTACATCGGCACGCAGGGGATCCTCCAGGGGACGTACGAGACCTTCGTCGCCGCGCGTCGTGCCTATGCGGCACGGACCGGCAAGGCGGGCCCTTTCTGGGTCCTGACCGCAGGCCTCGGGGGCATGGGTGGTGCCCAGCCGCTCGCGGCAACGATGGCAGGGCTCAGTTGCCTCGCGGTCGAGGTGGATCCCTCCCGCATCGAGAAGCGCCTCGCCACGCGCTACGTGGACGTCCGGGTCGACGATCTGGACGCGGCGCTCGCCCAGCTCGAGGCGGCGCGAAAGGAGGGCCGCGCGCTCAGCGTCGCGCTCTGCGCCAATGCCGCCGAGGTGTACCCCGAGCTGGTCCGACGCAAGATCTTGCCCGATCTCGTCACCGAGCAGACCGCGGCGCACGACCCGCTGAACGGCTACATCCCGCTCGGCCTGACGCTGGCAGAGGCGGCAGACCTCCGTGCCGAGGACCCTGCCGGCTACGTGGAACGCGCGACCGCCAGCATGGCCGAAGAAGTGAGCGCCATGCTGGCGATGAAGGCGCGCGGCGCCGAGGTGTTCGACTACGGCAACAACATCCGCGCGTGCGCCAAGGACGCGGGGTGCGAGCGGGCCTTCGACATCCCGGGCTTCGTGCCGGCGTACATCCGTCCGCTGTTCTGTGTGGGCAAGGGGCCCTTCCGCTGGGTCGCGCTGAGCGGGGATCCAGCGGATATCGCCGCGACCGACGACGCCGTGCTGGCCGCGGTTCCGCACGACGAGGACCTCCGGCGGTGGATCGAGCTCGCGCGCGAGCGGGTGAAGTTCCAGGGCTTGCCTTCCCGCATCTGCTGGCTGGGCTACGGGGACCGCGCCAGGGTGGGGCTGGCCTTCAACGAGCTCGTGAGGAACGGAAAGGTGAAGGCCCCCATCGTCATCGGGCGAGACCACCTCGACTGCGGGAGCGTCGCCTCACCGAACCGCGAGACCGAGTCGATGAAGGACGGCTCGGACGCGATCGCCGACTGGCCCCTGCTGAACGCGCTGGTGAACACTGCTGCAGGGGCAAGCTGGGTGAGCTTCCATCACGGCGGCGGCGTGGGGATGGGGATGAGCCTGCACGCGGGCATGGTGGTGGTCGCGGACGGGACACCGGAGGCCGCCCGGCGCCTCGAGCGGGTGCTGACCAGCGATCCGGGGATGGGCGTCATCCGTCACGCCGACGCCGGGTACGAGGAGGCCATCGAGTTTGCCGCGCAGCACCAGGTGCACGTTCCTCACCGCGCGAACCCGTAGGAGCTGACCGCCAGCCGCCGCCCGTCGGGGTCGCGAAAGTAGAGGGTGTGGGCCGTCTCGGCCTCCACCACGACGCGCTCACGCCAGGGCTCCTTGTCGTCGACCGCGAAGGCCAGGAGCTCGCGGGTGCCGCCCGGGACCGAGGGCTCGCCCGGGGCGGCCCGCTCCAGCATCAGCACGGCACCCCCTGCATCGAGCCACACGCTGCCACGCGCCTCGTCGCGGCGCCGGACGCAAAAGCCGAGCACGTGCACGTAGTACTGTTCGAGGCGCGGGAGGTCCGTCGTTCGCAGGGCGACGTGGTGGATCTTCACGCCGGCATGCTAATGCGCACCCGTGACCCTCGGCCACACCCGGCAAGCGCCCCACGTCTTCGTCGCCACGCACGGCCACTGCTTCGATGGCCTCTGCTCCGCCGTCATGTTCACGCGGCTCTACCGGCACCGCTTCGCGGGCGACGGCGCGACGTTCACCTATTACGCCGCGGGCTACGGGCCGGGGCAGAACGGCGTCGACCCGAAGCTCCTCATCGGCGACGCCAACGCCATCCTCGACTTCCGCTACAGCGCCGCGGACAGGCTCGGCTGGTACTTCGATCACCACGTGAGCGCGTTCGCCACGCCCGGCGACCGCGCCGACTACGAGGCCCGCGCTGCCGCGCAGGAGGCCGCCGGCGAGCGGCACTTCTTCCACGACGGCGCTTACAGCAGCGCGACTCGGCTCATCGCCGATCTCGGGCGTGACCGCTTCGGCCTGGACCCTGGACCGACGGCGGAGCTGGTGCGGTGGGCAGACATGATCGACAGCGCTGCGTTCCCCAGCGCGAAGATGGCCGTGGACCGCCTGGAGCCGGTGCTGCGGCTGATGACCGTCGTCGAGCACCTGGGCGACGACGCGTTCCTCGCACGCATGGTCCCGCGCCTCCTCGCCGAGCCGCTGCTGGAGGTGGCTGGCGCTCCGGACATCACGGAGGCCTACACCCCGCTGGGCCGCGCCCACGAGGCGTTCATCAAGCTGGTCGAGCAGCGGGCGCAGGTCGAAGGTTGCGTCGTGGTGGTCGACGTGAGCGATCAGCTCATCGACGTCGCGGGGAAGTTCGTGACCTATGCCCTCTTCCCGGAGAGCGCGTACTCCATCCTGCTCAGCCGCTCGAAGAGCAAGTGCAAGATCAGCATCGGCTACAACCCGTGGTCCCCCCTCCCGCGGCGACACAACATCGCAGCCATCTGCGAGCGATACGGGGGCGGTGGACATCCCGTCGTGGGCGCCATCTCGCTGCCCGCCGATCAGGTCGAGCAGGCGAAGGCGCTGCTGCGCTCGATCGCCGCAGAGCTGGCGGCGTGAGTGTCTGGGTGAGCGAGGGTCCGCTGATCGTCGGCCACCGTGGCGGGCGAGGGGAGGGATGGCCGCGCGAGAACACCCTGGCAGCGTTCGAGCAGGCGCGCGCACAGGGAGCCCGCGCGATCGAGCTCGACGTCCGGACGTGCGGGTCGCCGGAGATCGTGGTGCTGCACGATCCGACGCGGTCCTCCCTAGCCGAGCTTCGGTCGACAGACGTGCCGACGCTCGAGGAGGCGCTCGAGTGGGCGGCCGGGTGCGACGTCGCGGTCAACGTGGAGTTGAAGCACGACGTGCCGAGCCGGCTCGCGCTGATCGCGCGCATCCGGCCCGTGCTGCAGCGGACCCGCGCCGACGTCCTGCTCTCGTCCTTCGATCCGCTGCTGCTGGCCGCCGCCGCTGCCGTCCTGCCAGCCCTGCCACGCGCGCTGCTGACCGCGCGCTCCCAGCGTCCACGCGTGCCGACGGTCATCGCGACGCCCCCGTACATCCAGGCGCTGCACCTCGAGCGAACGCAGACCGAGCCGGCCGCCATCGCCCGGTACCGCGCCCGCGGCCTGCGCGTCGGCGTGTGGACGGTGAACGATCCGCGCGAGGCCGTAGATCTCCAGTCCGTCGGTGTCCAGACCTTCATCACCGACGCGCCGGGCGCCCTGCTCCCGGCCCTCACTCCGGGCAGGTGACCGGCTCCACGCGCATCCCGGCAGGCACGGGCTGAGCGAAGGTGCCCTCGGGCAGCGGCGGGTTCCACGACAGCTGCTGGTACACGAAGCGCACGTCGGCCTCGGGCACGGGAACCTCCACGTGGATCTTCCGCGGCACCTCGGCGTCGCACACCGGGCCGCTGGGGGGCGTCGGCGGCTCGAGGTTGTCCGGATCCTCGCGGGGGCCGGCCGTGGGTTCGCTCGCGTGATCGCTGAGCTCGGCGTGGTAGAGCACGTAGCCCTGCTGCACGACGCGCACGTCCAGCACCCGCATGCGCTGCTGGTCCCAGGGCCGCCCCCAGTCGTCAGGGCGCGGCGCGAGGTGAATCTCCTCGCGAGCCCCGCGGGTGCTGGGGATGGAGAGCACCCACCAGCCGTGCGCATCCCAGGCGATGCTGGTGCCGGTGGCCTCGTGCTTGAGCACCGGCGCCTCGCCCCGCAGCAAACCGACCAGTACGTGACCAGGCACCGGAACCGTGGTCAGCCGGGCGATGTTGCAGGCCGCGGCCGGACCCGTGAAGAAGGTCCTGTCGCGGAGGTCGGCGAACCCGAAGCGCTCGCCGTCGCTGGTCAGGGTGGCGAGGGCCACGCCGAACGGGCTGAGCACATCCATTCGGAGCCTGGCAGCCCGAGCGGCGTACAGCATCAAGTCACCGCGGACTCGTCCCTGTTCGCCGAAGTGATCGATCTTCGCGCTGGCCTGGACCGCGTTGGCGCAGGCGAACGTCGCATGCATACGTGACAGGGCGGCGTCCGCTGTTGGTGGTGCAGAGGCGGGGGGCGCAACGTGGACGCAGCCCATGGTCATGCTTGAGGCGGCCGCCACCGTCAGTCCGGTTCGACGCAGGGCGGCGGAGACATCACCACCACGTCCCAGCACGCAGGCTGTCCGAAACACGGACATCAGTCTGGCCATGGCTGTCAACATGTCGAAACACATAGGTTGCAACTTCCCGGGAAAAATCGAGCCTGCGCGTGGCCGGCGAGTTGCTCATGTCGTACCCCGGGAGGTAGGCGATGACGACTGCGACGCAGGGCGCTGGCACGTTCTAGGTGGGGCAAGGAGGGGCCTCGAGCCTCTCTCGTGACGGGTTACCGCGCAAGGGGAGCGGGTGGAGGGAGGAGCCTCACCCGCCAACTACTCGTCGAGAAGCCACACCGTCAGGGCAATAGACGACGCGCACGCGCCTCGGTGACACCGAGGTCGATGACGGCGAGGGCGTCAGGGCGGACACCCATCGCGACGAGCGCATCCCGGGCTACCCACCGGGCATCCTCCGCATCGTCCCGCGCCACCGGCTCTGCGGCGTCCAGGGGCACGAGCAGGTGCTCGTGAATGGCGTATGTGAAGCCCTCGCGTGTCACCGGGACCGCCCCCAGTCCGCACACGACACGCGCAGTGATCCCGGTTTCCTCGTGGACTTCGCGGACCACCGCGGCCTCGAAGGTCTCTCCTGCTTCAATGTGACCTCCGGGCAATGTCCACTCACCCTGCCCGGGCGGTCGGCCTCGACGGACGAGCAGGACGCGCCCTGCACCGTCGATTACCACGGCTCCCGCGGCGAGCCGAGGCTCCGCTTGCGACGTCTGCGCCATGCGGGTGATTCTACCCCTCCATGCTGGGACGGGAGCTCGTACGTCCGCTCGAGGAGGACTGGCGAGACACACTCGACGCGATCGCCCGTGCGCATCGCTGGCCCACGAGCCACGAGGTTGCGCGCCTCGCCGCCCAGGTCGTCGCTCTCTCCGCGGCGTACAACGACGCATCCCGCGCGAGCGCACCCGTCCGGGACGCGGGGGCGGCCCGGCTCGGCTTCTCCTTCCCCCGTGATGTCCCCAAGGGCGCAGCGGCCGTGCGGGAACTCGTGGCGACCGGCGCGCTACGCGCAGCACCGTCGCTGCGGGTGCTCGACATCGGCGCCGGCCTCGGGGCGACGACCTGGGGCGTCGTGCGCGCGCTGGCTGCAGCCGGTAGCCGCGGCATCGTGAACGCCACCTGCGTCGACGCCGACGCGCAGGCGCTCGAGGTCGCGGTGGCCCTGGCGCAGGCCCGCAGCCGCCGCGGCGGGGAGGCGATCGCGCTGCAGATCCATCCCGTTGCGCGTGGGCTGGGGGCGCTCGACGAACTCCCTCGCTTCGACCTGGTGCTCGTCGGCCAGGTGCTCAGCGAGCTCGACGTGGGCACGCCGGACACTGCACGCGCCGAGCATCACGCCGCCCTCCTCCGCGCCTGGCTCGACGGCCGCGTCGAGGCGGGCGGCTCGCTCGTCGTCATCGAGCCCGCGCTGCGCGACCGCACCCGCCACCTGCACCGGGTCCGCGACCTCCTCGTCGCGTCCGGCACCACCGTCTTCGCTCCCTGCCTCCACGCCGCTCGGTGCCCCGCCCTCGCGCGTGAGACGGACTGGTGCCACGAGGATCTGACCGTCGACCTCCCCGACTGGCTGCGTCCCGTGGCGCGCGCTGCAGGGCTCCGGCGCGAGGGCCTCACCTTCAGCTACCTGGTCCTCCGGCGCGACGGGCTGCGGCTCGCGGATACCATCCCCGTTCCGCCTTCGGCGACGCGCCTCCGTGTCGTGTCAGGTCCCATCCCCAGCAAAGGCAAGCTCGAGGCCTTCTTGTGCGGCGAGCTGCGGTCGGGGGACGCTCGGGTGGCCGCCCGCGCACGCACGACGCGTCTCGACCGTGACGCCTCCGCCATGAACGCCGGATGGGACCGGCTCGGCCGTGGCGATCTCCTCACCGTCGATCCTGCTCCCGAGCTCGAGCGTCCCCGCATCGGACGGGAGACGAGGGTTGCCAGCCCGGAGGAGGTCCATTCGGGCGACAGCGAATCGCGTTGACGCGCATCGTGCCGCTCGGCTACGAGCCCGCTTGCATGCGCGGTCTGTATGCCATCGTCGATGTCGGGGCGCTGGCTGTCCGGCGTCTCGATCCGGTGGTATTCGCAGGCGCGGTCCTCCGTGTGCGCCCGGCTGCACTCCAGCTCCGGGCCAAGGATGTGCCGTCGCGCGAGGTGCTCACGCTCCTGCGCGAGCTCGCCCCCATGTGCCACGGCGCCGGCGTGCCTCTTGTCGCCAACGACCGTCCGGACCTCGCGCTCATGGCGGGGTGCGACATGGTCCACGTCGGGCAGACCGACATGCCGGTCGAGCGCGTGCGCCGCATCACGCCCGGGCTGGGGGTCGGCATCTCCACGCACACCCTCGAGCAGCTCGACGCGGCGCTGACAGCCGCACCGAGCTACGTGGCGTTCGGGCCCGTGTTCGAGACCCGCACGAAGGCGGACCCGGACCCCGTCGTGGGGGTCGAGGGGGTCCGCGCGGCGTCGATGCGCGCGCTGGCAGCAGGGGTTCCGCTCGTGGCCATCGGCGGCATCACACGCGAGAACGCGCGGGCGCTGGTCGGGCTGGTCGACGCCGTGGCGGTGGTCTCGGCACTCATCCCGCCGTTGACGTCGCCGGCGCAGGAGGGGGACCTCCTCGTCGAGGTGACCGCGCGTGCGCGGATGCTGCACGAGATGTTCGCTCCCGAGCCCGTCCGGGTCGGGGCCGTGCGGTGACGATCCTCGTCGACGCCCTCGTGATCGTGGGAGGGGTCGCGCTCGGACGGTGGCTCGTGCGGCGCGTCCGCCGGCGCCAGGCGCCGCTCGGGAAGGCCGGCGAGGCCGAGGCCGAAGCCGAGCCTGGCGCGGCGCGCGTGTCGCACGAGGCACCGTCGAGCTTCCCGTGCAAGCTCGGTGACGTCGTGGTCCGAGTCGCCGAGGGTGACGAGGCCTGGCTCGCTGGCGCGCTGATGCTGGAGGAAGACCACCCTGTCGCCGCCCTGTTCGTGGCCCCCGAGGCCGGGGGCGATCGAGGCGTCTTCGTGCGCGACGCGCCTGGCGCGGGGATGATCTGGCTCGCGCCTATCCCGAGGGACGCCCTGGCGGTGCCCCGCGATCCGCCTCACGCGCTGGAGCTCGAGGACGTCCGGTACGAGCGCCTGCGCCGCCTGCCCGTGCGCGTTTCCCGCGTCGGCTCGGGCGCGCCCGCCGTCGGAGAGCGCGCGATCGTCGCGGAGTACGCGGGGCCGGCCAGCGCGCGCCTGGTCATCGTCGCCGGCACCTCCGAGGTCCTCGCCTGGAAGGGAGTCGCGCTGACCGAGGGGGAGTACGACGTCCTGCCCGGCGGCAAGGACACGCTGGAGTAGTCCGGTCCCGGCCTGGTGGCGCTACGCGTTCCGCATCCTCATCAGCATCGCCTCTACGGCGAGCTGCGCTGAAGCGTTTCCGTCGAGCTGGCGGATGGCTGCGAGCGCCAGCCCGTGCCGCGCCGCAGCCCTGTCGGCGCGCCGGTCGAGCGCAGCCGCCGCACCGCGGGCCTCCGCGGCCAGGGCCGACGCGAGCGCCTCGATCTGCACGACCAGCACCCCCTTGTCGCCCTTCTTCGCCTCCTCGGCCAGCTCCAGCGCGCCGCCGAGATCCGGCGTCTCCAGCGCCCGCAGCGCGCGCGCGACGAACTCTTCGCGCTGCGAGCTCGCGTCGGGATCGCTCAGCGTCACCGCCGTGGCCATGCTCCCTCCCGCAAGGAGGGCGATCTCGGCCGCGAGGCCCTTCTCGACACCGCGCGCCGCCAGGAGCTCGGCCACCACCGCGTCCGGCAGCGGGCCGAACCGCACGCGCTGTGTGCGCGAGCGGATGGTGGAGAGCAGCGCGTCCGCCGTCGCCGACAGCAACACGAAGTGAGTCCGCGCGCCCGGCTCCTCCAGGGTCTTGAGGAGCGCGTTGGCTGCCGCGGTGCTGAGCTCCTCCGCGCGCCGGACGATGAACACCTTGGCCCGCCCCTCGTGCGGAGCGAACGCCGCCCGCGCCAGGACCAGCGTGCGCACCTGATCGATGCTGATGTCCTGGGTCTCCGGCGTCCTGCGGCCGATCGTGGCGGGCTCGTACAGACCACGCTCGAGTACGACCACGTCGGGGTGCACCGGCCGTCCTTCGCCCGGGCGCGGCACCGCCCGCACGCACGCGCGGCACTCCCCGCAGGCGTCGCTTCCCCCCTCCGGCCGTCGCTCGCAGACCAGGGCCTGTGCGAGCCCGAACGCCGTGCGCTCCTTGCCCACCCCGTCGGGTCCGTCGAAGAGGTACGCGTGATGAACGCGCCCCAGCGCGAGCGCCCGGCGCAGCGTCTCCACCGCCGTCGGCTGCGCCTGGACCGTCGCGAGCAGGCTGACCACGACCGCGGTCTATAGCAGACGTGTCGCCATCGACTCCACGGGCTCGTCCGGAACCCAGCGGGGACCACGGCCGCGCACGAAGATGGCCATCCGCTCCAGGCGAAGGTTCTCCAGCCCCGCCAGATCGTGCCAGCGCTCGTCGAGCTCCACCCGTGGCAGAAACGCGTACGCCCCCGGGGTCATGACGCTCGGGTCCATCACGTAGAGGCGCTCGGAGTCGTAGCCCACCATCAGGACGTAGTGGCCGGCGTCCCATGTCTCCCGCCAGGGCAGGTTGGTGTCGCGCCAGGCCTGGAGATCCACGATGGGCGGCTGACCCGCGTCGACCGCGCGCTCGAGCTGCCCGACCGTCACATCCCCGTACCGATACTCGGCTGCCAGCCCGCACGCTCGCAGGTGGTCGACCATGGGCTCGGGCTCGGTCCCGTGTGCGATGGTCGTGCCCAGCACGGGAAAGAGCTCTGCCTCGTCGACCGTGGCGAAGGTCTCCCACTTCCAGTACCGCAGGATCGACAGCGTGGCTGCAGCCCCGCAGCTGAAGTTCGTCTGCTGTTTCACCGGTGGGACGGCCAGGCGATTGACGGGGATGGGGTAGAAGCTCGGGTCCCCACCCGTGTGGTCGAGACCTGGAACGGCGATGGCCCTATAACGTTCATCATCCAGCATGGCGCATGTGTCCTCGAAGACCCGGAAGAAGGTGGAGTGGCTCTTCAGGCGGGCGGAAGGCGCGCTCCTGTCCGAGGCAATCCTCGCCCGCGAAGGGGATCACCTGGACTGGCCCGATGCACTGAAGCGCCTCGCCGACGAGCGTGAAGGGGTGGTGGCCCTGGGGATGGAGGCGCGCTTCGACGCCCTGACGCGCATCATCGAGCAGAGCGACGCCGCCGACCGGGCGACCTACGTCGAGCAGCATGGGGTGGCCGGGGTGCGGCGCTTCCAGGCCGGCTCGGGGGCGCGTATCTACTGCCTGAGCGTCGAGACCTTCCCCCACCACATCAACAACGTCTACCTGATGCTCGAGGAACGCAGCCGCGTCCTCTTCGACTGCGGCTCGGGGGCGCCGAGCTCGCGGCGTGACCTCGCCCTCGGTTTCGCGGTCGTATGCGAGGCTTTCCGGGAGGACGTGCGCTACGAGGCCATCGACTGGTGCGTCGTGTCCCACGCTCACTTCGACCACTTCGGCGGCGCGAACCTGGTCAAGGAGGAGACGCGGGGCCACCTCGCCGTCCACGAGCTCGACGCCCGGGTGCTCTCCTGCTTCGCCGAGCGGATCGTCATCGCCTCTCAGGACTGCGACGTCTTCTGGCGTCGGGCGGGGGTGCCGGACACCGAGCGCAGCCACCTGCTCGCCATGTACCAGTCGGCCAAGAGTGCCTTCCGGTCCCAGGAGGTCGACCGCGCACTGCGGGACGGCGACACCATCGGCCCGGGGTACCGGGTGCATCACGTACCCGGGCACTGTCCCGGCCTCGTGTGCCTGCAAGTCCACGACGTGCTCCTTACCAGCGACCACGTCCTCTCGCGTATCACGCCGCACCAGTTCCCGCAGGCCATCACCCCGTTTGCAGGGCTGGAACATTATTTTCACAGCCTCGCCAAGATACGGCGGGTGGAGGGGGTCAACTTCGCCCTCGGGGGGCACGAGGAGCCCATCTGGGACGTCCGCGCCCGGATCGACGCCATTGCCCTCTTTCACCGTGACCGACTCGCGAAGGTCCTGGAGCTCTGCCACGAGCCCCGGACGGTGGCCCAGACGGCCGAGCTGCTCTTCGGCGAGCAGGAGGGGTACTCCCGTATCCTCGCGCTGGACGAGGCGGGGGCCCACGTGGAGTACCTGCATCAGCTCGGGCAACTGCGGATTGCCAACCTCGACCAGGTGGCTGGTGCACGCGATCCCGTCATCGAGTACGTGAAGCGCGCCTAGGCAAGCCGCAGGCTATTTGCCGTCTTCGTCGTGATCCAGGGCGTCCAGCTCCTCGTCGGTGAGCTGCTGGCCGGTGGCCGCCGCGCGCTCGCGTGCGAACATGCGGTTCAGCGTGCGCCGGTCGATGCCGAGCACCTCGGCCGCGCGGGTCTTGTTGCCGCCGGTGCGCGAGAGCACCCGGTCGATGTAGCGGCGCTCGAGCAGCTGGAGCGTGGGCCAGTCGTCGGCCAGCGAGCCCATGCTTCCGGTCGCGCTGCCGTGCGTCGTCCACGCGCGCGTGACCTCGGGCGGGAGATCCGTCGCGGTGATGACGCCCTCGCGGGCCAGCAACATCGCCCGCTCGATGATGTGCGACAGCTCGCGGACGTTGCCCGGAAACTCGTAGCTCTCCAGCATCTCGAACACCTCCGGCGCCACGTGGGGCGCAGGACGGCCGAGGCGCTCGGCATGCCGTACGATGAAGTGCTTGATGAGCAGCGGGATGTCCCCCCGGCGCTCGCGAACGGGCGGCACGGTGACGGTCACCACCTGCAGCCGGAACAGCAGGTCCTCGCGGAAGCGGCCCGCAGCGACCTCGGCCTTGAGGTCGCGGTTGGACGCGGCCACGACGCGCACGTCGACCTTGATGGTCTCGGCTGCGCCGACGCGGCGGATCTCTCCTTCTTGCAGCACGCGCAGGAGCTGGACCTGCATCTTGACGCTGATCTCGCCGATCTCGTCGAGGAACAGCGTGCCGCCCTTGGCCTCCTCGAACAGCCCTCGCTTCTGGGCGCTCGCACCGGTGAAGCTCCCGCGTTCGTGGCCGAAGAGCTCACTCTCCAAGATGGACTCGGGCAATGCTCCGCAGTTGATGGCGACGAACGGCTTGGTCGCGCGGGGGCTCTTGGCATGGATCGCCCGCGCCACGAGCTCCTTCCCCGTGCCACTCTCGCCCACGATCAGCACCGTCGCCGTGGTCGGCGCGACGTGCGCCACCGTCTTGTAGACCGTGAGCATCGCAGGCGTGGTCCCGACGATCTGCGCCACGGCCTGCGCGTCAGCGCGCGTGGGCGCCGCCGGCTCGGTCTTCGCCAGCTTCCGGCGCTCCATGGCCTCGCTGACCATGCGCTTGAGCTCCGTCGGCTCGATGGGCTTGGCCAGGTAGTCGTAGGCCCCCTCGCCGACCGCGTTCATCGCGCCCTCGATGTCGGCATATGCCGTCATCAGGATGACCGGGGTGGTGGGGCTCGCCTCGCGGATGCGTCTGAGGACGTCGTGGCCGCTCGTGTCGTTGGCCAGGTGGATGTCGCTCAGCACCACGTCGTAGCGAGCCAGCTTGGCGGCAGGGGGAACGGCGTCCGCGTTGTCGAGCACGTCGACGTGGTAACCCTCCGAGCGCAGCACCCGGGCCAGCAGCCCGGCGAGCGTGTCGTCGTCCTCGAACAGCAGGATGGTGGCCCGGACTCCGTCGACCCCCGTCTTGGCAGCTTCTTCTGTCATCGCGCCTCCCCGTCGTAGCAGGTGTGCCGATTTTCCACCCGCGACGCCCGTCCCCACTGCCCCGAACCCCCCGACCGCTCCGAGACTCGCTGTCCCATGCTGACCCATCGGACCGACCTCCTCTGCGCCTCCCTGTCCCGATCTGGCGGGTCTGCGGGGGTGCCAGGGGGTCACCATTCACGAGCGATGCCGTCGACGGTCTGGGGCCTGTAACCTGAATGGGTGACGCTCATCGACCCCCTTCGCATCCAGGAGCACGTGCACGGGCACATCGGCTGGCTGGCTGCGATCGCCCTCGTCCACCCGGCCATCGTGCTGCGCCAGTCCCAGCGAAAAGCCCACCTGGCGGTAGGGCTCGCGATGGGGGTGGTGACGCTCGCAGGGGGCCTCGGCGCCGCGATTTACGGCGACTACAGGGACAGGCTGCGCCAGTCGATCTTCCAGCACGCTCCGGTCATCGGATACCTGTTCGAGCGGAAGGAGCACCTCGCCTTCGGGGCCACCTTCCTTGCCTGGGCGGGGACAGCGGCCTACATCGTCGCGACGCGGATGCAGCAGGGAGAGACGAGACAGCGCCTGCGCAAGGCGGCACACTGGTCCTTCGTTGCGGCAGCGGCCATGGCTGTAGTCACGGCGGCGCTGGGCACGATGATCGCGGCGTACAAGACATTCTAGGCTCTCGCTCATAGGAGGATGGCTCATGCAGGTCTCTCGGTGGGTCGTCATCGTGGCCTCGCTGGCGCTGGTCGCCTGTAGCTCCTCCAAGTCGTCGTCGAACGACCACTCCTCCGACGGGGGCAACAGCGGGGGTGGCGGCGGGAGTGGCAGCAGCGGCGGATTGCTCACGTGCACCAACACCCAGGCCGTGACCACCGGCGACGCAGGAGCTCCCCCGGGGGTCGTCTCGGGCATGGTTCCCGGTCCGGGCACTTTCGTCGGCGGCTGCCAGATCTTCCCTGCGGACAACGCGTGGAATGTCGACGTGAGCTCTCCCAGCATCGCGACGACGACGAAGTACACGCTCCCGGCTTCGCATCTCCACCCCGATCTCGGCGGCTGGTCCTCGACCGGCGGGGGCCCCTACGGCATCCCCTTCAAC